>Ga0302293_10000357_pt1 | contig 24752 bp, 27 predicted proteins | sample III_Fen_N2_2_FD_198758 | JGI IMG/M metagenome (GOLD analysis project Ga0302293, IMG submission 198758) | Peat permafrost microbial communities from Stordalen Mire near Abisko, Sweden - III_Fen_N2_2 | ecosystem: Environmental > Terrestrial > Soil > Wetlands > Permafrost | place: Sweden: Abisko...
TGTTGAGCCATTGATCGTCTGATCTATGTTTCGGATCGGTACTCATGAAGCCATTAGTTTTTGTTTCAATACGGAACGTGCGTAGTTGAGTTGTGATTTGGAAGTTCCAACCGTAATTTCAAGTTCTTCCGCAATTTCGGCATGCGACCAACCTTCTAGAGCATATAATTTTAATACCAATCCAGCTTTTGCAGGCAGGCGATTGATTTCTTCTAAAATAGCCACAAACGGAATCGGTTTGTCCATTTCGTCTTCCACCTCATCAATCACCGGAATTTCCGCCAATTGCTGGAATGTTTTGCGTTTTCGAAGTGCTTGTAAGCAACAATTCACAGTTACTCTTCGCAACCAACCTTCAAAAACTCCGGAAAAGTGATACGATCCTATGTTTTTGTAAATGTGCATAAACGCGTCGTGCAACATATCTTCAGCATCTTGCGTGTCGGAGCCGTAAAGTTTACACACTTTAAACAGATCTTTTGAAAAGCGACGATACAGTTGTTCCTGTGACCGTCTTTCCCAATTCACGCAACCTTCAATGATATGTTTGAGGTCGTCTTGCATTTACTCACTTACTTTAAGCGTTAGAGCACCTTCTAATTGCACGTTTAGTTCAGTAAACAATTTATGATTGAAATTTTCACTGATAATAATCGTTTCATTCGGTTCAGGTGTAATATTGGCATCTGCCCAATCGTTGATCGAAATGGTTTGAAAGAGTTTTTGAACATCTACACCAATGGTAACGTCGTAATTTTTTTTCTTTTCAAGTGTAAATGTTGCATTCGGAACAAATGAAAGTAGTTCATCAGTCTCCCATTCTATTCTAAAAGGAATAACATTTACTCCGTTGTTGTATTCACCATTCAACACCAAACAAGGTTGCACTTCGTTTACAACACCCAATTCTACAGAAAACTGAGTATACTCACCCACAGGAACATCCATTGACAATCCTAAACTTCCGCCAGCACTAAAAGTTGTCTTTCCAACTGGAAGAGCTTGAAGAATATCAACCGAAGGACCTTCAACGCGAGTTCCGGTTACACGAAACTGATTGAGGTAAAAATACCCCCCCGTAACAACAGGCTGAAAAGTGCCGGATTGCTGCTCGAAAAATTCCCACTTAAAATTCAGGTAAGAGGGTTGTTTCAACTTGTTTTTCTTACAAGATGTGGTTCCCAAAGCAACCGTTAGTAGTACAAAAAACAATAATCGCATTATCAGATTTTTAATGATTGATACACAACAAAGATAAAGGTTGTAATTTAATTCTATTTAGAAAGAATAAAAATAAGCAAATGCGTATCTTTGTGCCATGGGTCTAGTAGAAAAGCGAAAATTCAGCGTGCGCGAAATCAGACAAGATTTTCCCGCGTTGCGTCAACAGATATACGGTAAAAACCTCATTTATTTCGATAATGGGGCCACCTCGCAAAAACCGCAATTGGTGCTGGATGCGATCAATCAATACTACAGCAAAAACAATGCGAACATTCACCGTGGAGTGCATTTCATGAGTCAACAGGCGACTTCTGAATATGAAACATCACGGGAATACATCAAATCGTATATCAATGCCGAAAAACAAGAAGAAATCATTTTTACCAAAGGCACAACCGATGGTATAAACCTGGTGGCTTTTTCGTTCGGATCATTGCTTTCTGCCGGAGATGAAATTCTTATTTCGGCTATGGAACACCATTCCAATATCGTTCCATGGCAGTTGCTTTGTGAACGAAAAGGATTGATTCTGAAAGTCATTCCCGTAAACAGCCGTGGCGAATTGAAACTCGATGTCTACGAAGAATTGCTTTCCTCCAAAACTAAATTGGTGGCCGTAACACATATTTCCAATACGCTGGGAACCATCAATCCGTTGAAAACAATTATTGAAAAAGCACATTTAGTTGGAGCAAAGGTGTTGGTTGACGGTGCGCAAAGCATTCAACATACCAAAATAGATGTTCAAGACCTCGATTGTGACTTCTTCGTGTTTTCTGGTCACAAAGTTTTTGGTCCTACCGGAATCGGAGTTTTGTACGGTAAAGAAGATTTGCTGGATAAAATGCCTCCTTACCAAGGTGGTGGTGATATGATCGCAAAAGTGACGTTTGAACGCACTACTTACAATGAATTACCGTTCAAATTTGAAGCAGGAACGCCACACATTGCCGGTGGAATTTGCCTTGGAACCGCTCTACAATACCTCAATCAATTCAACATTGAAGAGGTAGAGCAATACGAGCGCAGTTTGGCCGATTACGCCCAAGATCTTATTTCCACGTTTGAAGGTGTCAAAATCATCGGTACGGCAAAAAACAAAACCAGCGTGGTTTCTTTTCACGTTGATGGCCTGCATCCGTTTGATATCGGAACGTTGCTCGACAAACAAGGAATCGCGGTGCGAACCGGACATCACTGCACGCAACCCTTGATGGATATTTTTGGAATTCCAGGAACAATCCGTGCGTCGTTTGCGTTTTACAATACACGCGAAGAAATAGATACGTTCATAGCTGCCGTTGAAAAAAGCATCACTATGTTGCGTTAATGATAGAATTGAAATGACTTTAGAAGAAAAACAGCAGGAAATTGTATCGGAATTTTCTCTTTTCGATGATTGGATGGAGAAATACGAGTACATCATTGATTTGGGTAAAGACTTACCATTGATCGATCCTGCCAAGAAAAGTGATGATCGCCTCATTGAAGGTTGCCAGTCGAAAGTTTGGCTGGATGCCTCTATTGAAAATGATAAAATGCGCCTTACAGCCGATTCAGATGCCATTATTACAAAAGGAATTATCGGGTTGCTCATTCGTGTTCTCGACGGAGAAAGTCCTGAAAATGTAGCTACTGCCAATCTGCACTTCATTGAAGATATTGGTTTGGCAGAACACCTCTCGCCCACTCGCGCGAATGGATTATTGAGTATGGTGAAAAAAATTAAAATATTGGCGTTAACCGCCTTAGCGTAAGCATTATGGAAGCAATAGAAGATAAAATAGTTGCCATACTTAAAACCATTTTTGATCCCGAAATCCCTGTAGATATCTACGAATTAGGGCTCATTTACGAAGTTCAAATCAACAAGGAAGGCCATGTTGATATTGATATGACTCTTACTTCTCCAAATTGTCCGGTGGCTGAATCGTTACCTAAGGACGTGCGTGAAAAAGTGGAATCGGTTGAAGGCGTTACCAGTGCAGAAATTCACATCGTTTTTGATCCGCCATGGGACAAAGACATGATGAGTGAAGAAGCAAAACTGGAACTCGGATTCCTTTAAACACTTAAGGATCAATATTCTTAAAAGCTCCACGCAACCCCGTTGATGTTATTGCGTTTATGTTAAGTAAATATTAACTGATTGTTAATCGCAATCGAAAATATTGCTAGATTAGACTTCAAACGCATAACATACTACCATGAAAAAAAGCTTACTTCTACTAAGTGCTTTTGGATATTCTTATTTGGGCTTAAGCCAATATTGTGTTTCGGGCGGACCAACAAGTACAGCTGATTCCAATGTAGGATCTGTAGTTCTGAATGGATCGCCTACTTCCATTAATTTTATCGGATGTCCGGGAGTTGTTGGAGTTCAAGACCTCACACTTTCGCAAACCGCCAACTTGAATGCTGGATCCAATTACACCACTTCCGTGCAATTTTCAACCTGTGGCGGAAATTTTTCCGGTGCCGGTCAGGCTTGGATTGATTTTAACATTGATGGCATTTTCGACGCCTCGGAATCCATTGGCACATGGTCGGGAGTTCCTCCGGTTCCTGTTTCGAACTTTAACTTTACCGTTCCTGTAAATGCGTTAACCGGAAATACCCGAATGCGTGTCATTCAGCAAGAAGCTGGTGCATTACCTCTTGATCCTTGTGCAAGCTTTACATGGGGCTCAGTTATGGATTTTGCAATCACTATTGGTGGTGGGATCGACTGTAGCGGTTATGTAGGTGATGTAATGTCAGATGCGATTCCGGTGACTACAATTCCCTACGCAACCACAGGAGACAATTCCTTCTGTTACTTCAACCAAAACTTTGTGTATTCGTCGCCCGACATCTACTACCGTGTTGTTCCAACAGCGGATATCGCCCAATTGCATGTTTCGCTCTGCGGTTCCACATTTGATACGTTTCTAAGTGTTGTTGAACCTGATGGAACCGTTATTGCTTACAACGATGACGGAAGTTGTGGCAGTTCGTCGGAAGTCACTTTTTCAACCGAAGGAATCGATACCGCTTACATCATAGTTGAAGGTTGGGGAAATGAAGCAGGAAGTTTCAATCTTGAAATCGATGCTGAATACCTAGGTATTTCTGATTTGTCAGCTCAATTGTTCACGCTTTCACCCAATCCGGCGAATGATGCCATCACCATTCAAGGAACAACTGACGCAACCATTGAATTGATCGATGCGCGCGGGAGTGTTTTAGCAGTTTATGCTCACTATCATGGAGAATCGATGAACCTATCTTTCCTTGAAAGCGGTGTTTATTACGCTAGAATTAGCGAAAGCGACCAAATGAAAACCCTTCAATTCGTAAAACAATGAAATGGTTCTTTTTGAGCGTTTGCTCATTGTTGAGCATAGAGCTATCTGCCCAAAGTTGGTGTCCGAAAGCTGATTTTGGTGGCGTTGGAAGGCATCGCTGTTCCGGCTTTAGTATTGGGAATAAAGGTTATGTGGGGATCGGACACATGAACGGATCGGGCGTAAATATCGTTTACCAAGATTGGTGGCAATTTGATCCTGCATCCAATTCATGGACCCAAAAAGCCGATTACGCTAACGGAATTCCGAATTACGCAGCCATTGCATTCAGTACTTCTACGAAGGGTTATATTGGTGGAGGAACTTTTCTTTCGAACGAATTTTATTGCTACGATCCGGTGATGAATACATGGACAGCCACTGCCCCATGCCTCGAATCGCTCAGCGACCAAACTGCCTTTAGTATTAATGACAAAGGATATGTGCTTGGAAGTACTGCACTCATCGAATACAATCCGGCTTCGGATAGCTGGATGTACAAACAGAATTTACCTTTCGGCTTCGGAGCTTGGGGTTCTTCTTTTGTGATCGACGGAAGTGCCTTTATCAAATCACAGAATTCGCTTTTCGAATACAAAGCTTCGCAAGATATGTGGTTGGTACGTGCTTCTTTTCCGGGACTTGCAAGTGCAGGCTCATCTGCTTTTACTTCTCATGGAAAAGGATACATTGTTACCGGTTATTCAGGTTCGTTAGCCAATGTCACCAAAGAAGTTTGGGAATTTAATCCCGCAACCAATACCTGGCTGCAAAAAGACGACTTCGAAGGCTCGGGCAGGCGATTTTCTGTTGGATTCTCTATCGGCGAACGCGGTTATTTCGGCATGGGAACAAACGGTATCAATTTCAACGATTTCTGGGCGTTTGACTATTTTACAGAAACGGAAAACTTAGACCCGCTTCAGGTTGCTTGCACTACTTATCCTAATCCGGCGGTTTCAACGGTTCATTTCCAATTATCGGATGCAATTGGTGAAAGTCCTTGGGCGCTCAGCATTGTAAATACCTTGGGTGAAGTCATTCAAACATCCAATCATACAGGAAAAGAAGCGCAATTCAACCGCGAAAATTTGCCAGATGGAACCTACTATTTTCAGGTAATTCAGGCAGGTCAAGTTCGCTTTTCCGATGCATTTCAATTGACCGGATTATGAAAGTGACAACCCTCTTTTTCTTTCTGGTTTGTGCACAGGTCATTTGGGCTCAAAACCCGAATTCATGGGTGCAACGCATCAATTTCGGCGGATACAAACGCGAGCAAGCTGTTGGTTTTTCGATCGGAAATAAAGGATACATCGGCACAGGAGTGGATACTTCTGAAACGGTATTGAACGATTTTTGGGAATTTGACCCAGTGGCGGATACATGGACGCAGAAAGCCGATCTTCCCGCATCAGGTCGCAGAAATGCCATTGGTTTCGGAATCGGTAACAAAGGATACATCGGTTTGGGAATCAACAGTCCGGAAGCAAATCTTGGTAATAAATTGAGCGATTTCTGGGAGTACAATCCGGCAACCAATAGCTGGATTTCGAAAGCCAATTTTCCCGGTGCAGGTGGTGGTGGATTGTATTATGCTACTTCGTTCGTGCTCGATTCGAAAGGCTATGTGTGTGGTGGGAAAATCGGCGCCAGTGCTTACATCAGTGAATTGTGGGAGTACAAACCATCTTTGGATCAATGGACACAGCGTCAATCGTTTGCCGGTGGAATTCGCTATAATCTCAGCAGTTTAACCATTGACGGTTCGGCTTACGTGGGTCTGGGAACAGATCAAGACAACTACCGAAACGACTGGTGGAAATACAGTCCGGCTACCAATACCTGGACAGCCGCTCCTATGTTCATTGGCGGTCAGCGCGGTGGTGCAAGTACATTTACCATTGGTGATAAAGGTTATGTTTGTTTGGGAACCAATGGCGGGCTCAAAGACGATTTATGGGAATTTGATCCAGACGCAGGAACGTGGTCGCCAAGAGCGTACTACGGTGGTAGTGAACGCAAACAAGCTGTTGCTTTCACCATTGGAAACAGCGGATTTGTAGGAACCGGCTCAGGCGTTTCGGGCAAAAAAGGAACGATTTACGAATACATCCCATTGGCTGCGCTTGGTACCGAAGAGTTAAGCACTACCAATACTTCTTGTTTCCCGAATCCTGCTGTTGAATCCGTGACCATTACGTGCTCCAATCCATCTGTAAAAACGGTTTCACTCTACAATTTGCAAGGTGAAAAACTGCAAACTGTGAGATCAACAGAAAACGGTTGGACCTGTGAACGCAACGGTTTGCCCGCAGGAAGTTATTTAGTGCTTTTTCAAACCGATAACGGAACCGTGATCGCACAACAAACCATTCAATTTGTCGATTAAATGAAACAATTACTGCTTTTAGTGCTTTCACTCTCTAGCGTTGCAGGTGCATTCGGACAAAACGTTTGGTACCAAGTCGATAGTATGAACGGGCAACCCAAATCGGCTACCACAAGCTTTGTTTTATACAACGAAGGCTTTGTAGTTGGTGGGCTTACAGATGTTGATTTCACGCGAAAAATGTACTCTTACAATCCGTTGCAAGACGATTGGGACAATGAAGTTTCGTGGGGTGGAGATTTCGGTGGCGGACAAAACCGTGGTTCTGCAGTCGGATTTGCGGCTTACAACAAAGCCTATGTTGGTCTCGGACAAGGCAATTCTGCCGGATTTTACAATGATTTTTGGGAATACGATCCGGCGACAGAAGTCTGGACACAAAAAGCCAATTTTATAGGTACTGCACGTCGTGGAGCTGTTGGTTTTTCCATCGATGACATCGGTTATGTGGGTACCGGACAAGATGCTTCGGGCTTAACCCGCGATTTTTATGCTTACGATGCACTTACCAACTCCTGGTCGCAACTCAACGATTTCGGAGGAACTGCACGCAAAAGCGCCACTGCTTTTACCATGGGTGGCGATGCCTATCTGGGAACAGGCGACGATGGTGTATTGCGTACCGATTTTTGGCAGTATCAACCAGCCACAGACACGTGGATTCAACGAGCAGATCTACCAGGAATAGGAAGGTCCGGAGCTGTAGGCTGGGGAAATTTCCCGACAGCATTCATTTGCTCGGGTGAAGATGCAAACGGTAATTTCAAAAACGATCTGTGGGAATACAACTTTTTCGGAAACGTTTGGGTACAGCGGGCAAACCTTCCCGGACCGCCCCGTAAACACGCCATGGCATTTATCATAAACGGAGTTGCGTTTGTCGGAACCGGTTACAACGGCGAGTTTTTGGATGATTTCTACCGTTACGAACAACTCTTGGGAACGGAAGAATTCCAATTGATCGATGTGAATGTATATCCGAATCCGACTACTGAATTCATCACGGTCAATAGCCATGAACAATGGTCGAGTTTAGAAATAGTTGATGCCTCCGGCAAACGGGTTCACGAATCAACTACCCCAACTGAAACAAACGGACAACTGAGTATTTCCGTTTCAGATTTGCAATCAGGCAGTTATTTTCTCACAGGAACTTCCGTTAACGGACTTCGGTTTCAAACACCTTTTGTGAAACAATGAAACAACTGTTGATTGTACTTTCGGTTATCTTGGTTTCATGTGACGATCAATCGAGCCTACCAGTTTCAGAAGAAATGGTGGAACAGCGAGAGACAACGATTGATAAACCGGCTGAAAATAAGGCTATAAACACAGATAAATCGGTAAAAACCACTCCTTCGAATTATTCCTACGTAACCATTTACAGCGACTCTATCGGTTGGGGATACGATATCATGGAAGGAAGTGTTCGACGTATTCATCAACCGCACATTCCAGCCGTACAAGGCAATCAGGGATTCAAATCGGGGGCTGACGCCGCCAAAGTTGCCGAAAAAATCATCGAAAAGCTCAACCATGGCATCATGCCTCCAACCATCTCGGTAGATGAAATGCGCGATCTTGGTGTTTTATAACCCTTGGAATGGAAAAGACTTCGTAAATTTGTCGTCCACAAAATAGTACTCATGACACGTCGCGTAGTAGTAACAGGATTAGGAGCGCTTTCACCTATCGGAAATGATGTTGATACCTTTTGGAACAACATGGTTGACGGAAAAAGCGGTGCCGCTCCCATCAGCAAATTTGACACTTCTAAGTTTAAAACAACCTTTGCCTGTGAATTGAAGGATTTTGATCCGAAAGCACATTTTGACGTAAAGGAAATCCGCAAATACGATCCGTTTTCACAATACGCCCTTGTGGCAGTTGAACAAGCGGTAAAAGATGGTAACATTGATTTCGAAACACTCAACAAAGACCGCATTGGTGTAATTTGGGGTTCGGGAAACGGTGGTATTCAAACCTTCCAGGATCAAATGATCGAATTTTGCGACGGTGACGGAACTCCACGTTTCACACCGTTCTTTATTCCCCGCATATTGGTGGATATCGCTTCGGGAATTATCTCGATTAAATATGGCTTGCGCGGGGTGAATTTCTGCCCGGTTTCAGCTTGTGCCACTTCCAATACAGCCATTATTGAAGCGTTTAACTACATCAAGTGGGGAAAAGCGAATATGGTGATTACGGGTGGTTCCGAAGCGGCCATTACACAATCAGCTATCGGAGGTTTCTCTTCAGCACAAGCTCTTTCAAAACGCAACGATGCACCAGAGAAAGCTTCTCGTCCGTTTGATATAGACCGTGATGGTTTTGTAATGGGCGAAGGTGCCGGTGCCTTGATTTTGGAAGACTTGGAGCACGCTTTGGCTCGTGGTGCTAAAATCTATGGCGAAGTTGTAGGTGGTGGTCACGCAGCAGATGCGTATCACCTAACCGGAACACATCCTGAAGGAGACGGTGCCGTGCTGGGAATGGAAGAAGCTATGCGCGAAGCAGGAATTACAGCCGCAGACGTAGATTACATCAACATGCACGCTACTTCTACCCCACAAGGTGATATGAGCGAGTTGATCGCAGCAAAACGCGTGTTTGGTAACCGTAAATCGCTGAGTATTTCTGGAACAAAATCTATGACAGGCCATTTATTGGGTGCAGCCGGAGCTATCGAAGCGATTGCTTGTATCAAAGCCTTGGAAACGGGAATTGTTCCGCCAACCATCAATACCGAAAACATCGAACCGGAATTTGCCGATTTGTTTGATTTTCCGCTTGGAAAAGGCGTGAAAAAAGAACTGACGTATGCCATGAGCAATACCTTCGGTTTCGGTGGACACATTGCTTCGGTGGTAATGAAAAAATGGAGTGAATAATCACTCAACTCAACATCTAATTTAAGGTAAAACGCATGGAATCAGTACGACTGAATAAATTCATCAGTGAAAGCGGTTTGTGTTCCAGACGCGAAGCCGATAAGTTTATAGAACAAGGAGCAGTATTCATCAACGGCCGGAAAGCGGTAATTGGTGATCAGGTAAAACCGGGCGATCGTGTGCGGGTAAACGGCAACGACATTGAACCGATGGAAGCCGAAGATGTGATTTTCATCGCGCTGAATAAACCACCGGGAGTCACTTCCACAACCGACGAAGGAGTGCGTGATAACATCGTTCACTACGTGCATCACTACAAACGCATTTTCCCGATCGGGCGGTTGGATAAAGATTCGCAAGGCTTGATTTTCCTCACCAACAACGGTGATTTGGTCAACAAAATCTTGCGTGCCGGAAACAATCACGAAAAAGAATACCTGGTTACAGTTGATAAACCGCTTACTGAAACAGTGATTCAACGCATGGCAACTGGTGTTCCGATGCTAGGAGTTGTGACGAGAAAATGTAAAGTAGTGATGGAAAGTCCTACAATTTTCCGAATTACGTTGATCCAAGGTTTGAACCGTCAGATTCGCCGCATGTGCGAATACTTCGGGTATGAAGTGTTGAGACTGGAGCGCGTGCGCATCATGAATGTTTCACTGAAAGGATTGGCTGTTGGCGATTGGCGCGATTTAACCGAAACGGAGCTGAAAACCATTTATCAGTTGCTGGAAACATCAGAATCGGCTGCTCCACCGAAAACCGCCCCGAAAAAACCGCAGAAAACAGGCCCTTCTGCTAAACCGAACAGACCCAAAACGGCTACAGGCAGCAGACCGAGTGGTTTTCGAGCTGCAAAACCTGGTGGAAAAACGACTGGTAACAATCCGGATAACCGCAGAGGAAAAACCACCGGTGGACCGAAAAAAGGTGGACGAAAAAATAGCAGGTAACCCTTACCTGCTAATATTTATAAGTCTCTTCATTTATCTGTTCCACTAAAAGCATAGTGTTTTTGTCACCACAGATGCACAGATTTTCGCGCTCCTAACGGCAGCGCAGCATGTTGTATATTTTTAAAATCCATGCGAGTCAGCCCTAAGGCAGAGAACGAAAATCTTTGTCTGCCTTAAGCAGATGGGAAACAATGAAACTGTCTAAAAAGCCTCATCATTTAGTAAAACCTAGAGGTGGATTAAAAAGTGATAAAATGCAAGGCATTGAGGGTGAGATGTTGGGAGTTTACTTAAGTAAATGACCAACGTCGATATCCGAAAATAACGACGCAGGTTATTACTTTTTAGACAGCCTCTATCTTATTGCTTCAACACCTTTGTTTGGTACTGATTTCCGTTTGCATCTTCAACCGAAAGGAAATAGAACCCGTTTAGAAGATTTGCAATTGAGATCGTGTTAGTTGTAGCATTTTTAAAATCTTGCGTCAGTATTTGTTTGCCCGACATATCCGTAAGCGTTGCCTTTGTTAACTGCAATTGTTGATGGTTCGTAATTACGAATTCATCTTTCGCTGGATTGGGAGAAACACTCAATCCGCTCAACGAAAACTGATCAACATTCGCTGTTTGGTCAACCACTTTAAACACAACGGTTGCTCCTGTAACATACAACTCGCCATTCATGTCTTCACCAAACGTAGTGATTGAATTTGCGAATGCAGCTGTCCACGCCACAACTCCGGCATCGGTTACTGTTCCTATTTTTCGGGTACAATAATCGGCGAAGAAGTATTTGCCGTTAAAACCCGGATACAAACTTCCTCTGTAATAATAACCGCCTGTGATGGAACAACCACCGGTTGCTGTATGTGTGTATTGTGTAAACGGAGCCACGGTTGCCGCATAAGCTGGACAATCGCCTGCAGATTGATCATAAGATGCATTTCCTTCAAAACAACGCCATCCGAAATTCAATCCTGTATTCGGAATAGGGCTTGGAATTTTGTCGATTTCTTCCACTTCAAACTGACCTACATCCGCAATCCACAAATCGCCATTGGTACGATCAAACGAAAATTTCCACGGATTACGCATTCCGTAAGACCAGATTTCATCGTTTCCGGCAACGCCTACAAACGGGTTGGTTGGAGGAATTCCGTAAGGCGATCCTGAATTGACATCGATGCGCAGTATTTTCCCCAAATTAATGGTGGTGTTTTGCGCTCTGTTTCCCGGATCTCCACCGTCACCGCCATCACCCATTCCGATGTACAAATAACCGTCGGGGCCAAATTTGATTGTTCCGCCATTGTGATTGCTAAACGGCTGAGGAATCGTTAACAAAACAGTTTCTGTGGTGTTTGCCACATTCGGATCTGCTGATACAGAATAACGCGCTACAACAGTTGCACCATCGCCACTTCGTGTATAATTCACGTAGAAATAACCGTTGTTGGCATAATCCGGATGGAAAGCCAAACCGAGTAAACCTTGTTCACTTCCGGGGAAATTGACAAACTCAACCGCTGAAGTGAGATCGATAAACGGAGTTGCATTCACCGAACCGTCAGGATTTACCACTTTAATCTTTCCGCTTTGCTCAATAACGAACAAACGGGCATCATTTACAGGATGGGCAATTTCAACCGGACGATTAAACCCCGTAGCAAACGATTGCAGAGAAATTGTTTGGGAAAAACCCATTGAAGCTGAAAACAGGCTCAGCGAAACCAAAGTTATAAGTCGTTTCATATGTGTATTTTAGGATTCTACGGTAGAATATACTACTTAAGTATTCCTAAATTAACACTTCGTTGCTTATGGATAAAAATTTTAGTGTTTAATTGGCTTACTTCCTGAACTCAATCTCGAAGGTTACAGTTACCTCATTCCCAATCTTCGCATCGCTGCGCATACCGTGTTTGGTTCGATCGAATGTAGCTTGACCCACCATTACCAGGAATTGTTTGCCTTTATCAGCTCCGGTGGCAGCAAATTTTAATTCCACTTTTACTGGTGCTTTTTTGCCCAATAACTCAAAATCACCATTCGCGACGTAATGATCGCCTTCTTTGGTAATTGTTGCGGCGTCAAAAGTGATTTTCGGGAACGCAGGAGCATTCAGGTAACCGGCACCACGAACAGATTCGTCACGCATCGGGTTGAAGGTGGATACTTTTGCCGTTGGAATAACCACATTCAGTTTTTCGGGTTCGCCGGCCGTGTTCAAACGCAAATCGACCTTAAATTCTTCAATTCCGCCTTTAGTGACAGAACCTTCAGGGCCTAACTGAAACTCCACTTTGGAAGCTTCGAGTGCGCTTTTCCAGTTTCCTTTTAAATCGGCATTCAAGGCAATTGCCGGAACATCCATCACGGAAGGAGCAGTTTCTTTGGGCGCGTTTGTTGTTTCAGTTGTTGCCAAACGCGATTGTTTCTTCGGTAATTCAACCGGTTTAAATTCGTTTAAGACAAGTACAGAAACACCTAACAACAATGCTTGAAACGGAATGACTTTCGTTTGATCTCGGGCTACCATTAATGCTAATGAAGTCCCTATCAATGCACCGAAATATGTTGGCAATCCGCCGAAATTTTCATTAGCGATTCCCATCATAACCATTGCTACAACAACCAACAGCGGAATCAAATACATCAGTGGCCAGCGCAATTTATTGACGTCTTTGGTCAATTTTACCCAGGCAATTGCTGTAACACCTGCTACCAATCCCATCAAGAAATTCGGACGAAGGAACGAATCATCGATTTGCGTTTGGGTTTTGAGGAACCAAAAAACAACTCCAAGAGAAAGCAACCCGATTCCAGCTCCCAAAGTTTCCAGTTTTCGGCTTGCCAATGAAACTGTTACCCAACCTGCTCCTACCAATATCACTCCGAAGTATTGCGCTTGAAATCCGGCGAAGAACACTAGTAATGCTGCATAGAAAGCAGAAGCGATGGTTGTTGTACGAACTACATCTACGTTCAGCCACTTATGTAATAGTTGTGCTTTTAAATTCACTACCAGCGGACCAATTGCACCCAAAAAAGGAAGCGCAATCAATATTCCCGATACATTCAATTCGAAACCGAAATACGTTGCCTTGCTTCCACTCATAAACACAAGTAAAAAGCTAAACGGAAGCGCCAACCATTCGCCGTGTTTTTTCGCGATCAACCCGATTAACAATCCGATCAACACCATTCCGGAGAGTAAGCCCAGAAGCAAGGTTGTCGGATCTTTTTCAGCAAAGCCCGAGCAAATCCAGCCAATCAGACTCACGGCAATCAACGCAAACGGTATTTTTTGCAATTGCACACGACTCTCAAAAACGATGGCTAACACACCGAAAAGAAGAATAAGCGAAGGTATCAAGGTTTCCATAATTCAGATTTTTGACAAACTTACAATGAATTTATTTACCATGGTAATTATTTTGTTCTTTTTTGTCGATTCGATTCATCTTTGTAAAGTTATTTTTAAGGTCCATCAAAGTAATTCTAATGAATTCCATTTAGAATTAATGTTGCACGATTCAAGATTAGGACTTACCTTTGTTAAGATAACTCATCATGAATAACACACTAAATATGAACATTTTCAATCGAAATAAAATTGGAAATCTCTTCATTTATCTATCTGATAATATTGACAATTTATTTCTCACAAAACTTCTCAAACTAACCTATATTATTGATGAATTAGCTGTTAAAGAAACCGGTTCTCCTGTTACTTGGTTAAGATATAAGGTTTGGAAAATGGGCCCTGTTCCTAGAAAAATACATACCAATTTAACTTTTGAAGGTGGTAACTTCTTCTCTGAATTTGTTGATGTTGAATATGTACCGGAAAGAAACGGTAGAAAAATTGAATCAAACAATCAATTTGATGATTCCGAATTTTCAGATTATGAAATCGAATTAATCGATCGGGTTATAAAAGATTACGGTCGTTATACTTCTACAGAATTAATTGAATTATTGCACGAAACAAACAGTCTTTGGCACCAGATCGTAGTAGAGAAAAAGCTGCAACCCATTTTTGATTCGAATGAAGAATCAACTTCCCCTTACTCCATTGATTTGAAAGACGCTATTTCTGATCCGTTCTTAAAGACTATGTTTGACGAAATGCTTGATACGATTGAGTTTCGAGAATCTCTAGTGCGTTAATTTGTATGTATACTCAGAAAAACATTGTATACGTTCTTCGGTATGATTTTGAGAACGACCAAACCATTAAACCAAGATACTTAATTGTAATCGATAACAACAACACAACATCTTTGGTTCTATCGCTGGTCACGTCTAAAGACCATATTCCAGACAACTTAATGAAACATGGTTGTATTAACGAACCTGACAGAATGATTCACTGTCATGTATTTTTAAGCGAAAAAATTATTGGAGAAAATGGATTCTCTTTTCCATTAAACAGTTTCATTTACATCAATACATCAACCGTTTTTCAGACGGACTCTCAAAAACTTATTGAGAAGTATCAAGATAAGGTTGAAGTAAAAGATAGTATGACCGATGATGAATTCAGTAATTTGATCTATTGCATCTACAAAAGCAAGTACATTTCCAGAGGAATCAAGAAAAGGATAGAAGTTGCTTTAAATGATCTTACTAAATAGCTGAATCCGTATTTAATCGGATTAGACGATTCCTCTTTTCGTATTTTCACAACAACTAAAACAGCTGATATGTTTGACTCCGAACCAAGTTCTTCCATCCTATTGCATCAACTTCCAGATGATTTTTTGAGCGGAAAACCGGTTGAAACATCGACGCATTTTTATGAAACCAATGATCCTTCCATAAAAAGCCGAGTGCAGTTGACCCAACATTTGTTCTGTTTGTTGTTACAAGGTCAAAAAACCGTTCATAGCAGCACAACCACCAATAGAATTGATGCGCAATCGATTTTACTGATGCCTCGAGGAAGCGTGCTCATGACTGAAAAAACGACTGATTTAGGAACATACAGAAGTATTCTCTTGTTCTTTTCCACTGCATTTTTGCTTGATTTTTCAGCACGTCACGGATATTCGACCCAAGGAATGAAAGAACTAAACAATGCGGCTATTGTATGGGAAAAAGATGCTTTTATAACCAATTACATTCAATCGCTTGAGTTGTTAAAACCAGCAACAATCAGCCCAATCATGCAACAATTAAAGTTGGAAGAATTGCTGTGTTACCTGTTTCAAAACTATCCGGAAACGATGCAGCAATTTTTAGCAGGAGTGGCACAAGAACAGCAGCACATTTCACTCAAACAGGTTGTGAATGCAAACATCGACAACAACCTGACAATTGAAGAACTGGCCTTTCTTTGCAATCAGAGCGTATCCACCTTTAAGCGTCATTTTACGGAAGCGTATCATACTAGTCCGAAAAAGTATTTTACCGAACACCGCATGCGGAAAGCGCAACAATTGCTGCAATTGTACCAACGACCGTCTGATATTTATCATCGTTTGGGGTACGAGAATTTATCGTCTTTCAGCGCCGAATTCAAAAAACACACTGGTCGATCGCCGAAACAATTTCAACTGGAACTTGACCCGAATTCGACAATTTTAGAGCCGATTGCGTAAGTACGTTTCATACTTGATTCCACAACTTTGCATAAAAAAAGTCTTATGAAAAATAGCATTCTCAGTTTAATTGTTCTCATCGCATTCGGTTCGGTTCACGCGCAAACATTCACCTTGAAAAGCGCTGATTTGAGCGGCCAGGCTACCGATAAACAAGTCTTCAACAGCTTCGGTTGTACCGGACAAAACAGTTCTCCGCAACTTTCATGGGAAAATGCGCCCGAAGGAACCAAAAGTTTTGCCGTAACCATTTACGATGAAGATGCTCCCACGGGAAGCGGTTGGTGGCACTGGCTTATTTTTGATCTTTCAGCTACCACTTCCGAACTGAAAACAGGAGCCGGTAACCCAACGTTAAAACTTTCTCCGGCAGGATCTGTGCAAAGTATGACCGATTTTGGTACTACAGGTTACGGAGGTCCTTGTCCGCCGGAAGGAAGCAAACCGCATCGTTACGTTGTTACCGTTTATGCGCTGAACACCGAGAAACTGGGCCTTGATGCAACAACAAACCCGGCATTGGTCGGATTCATGTTGGAACAACACCTCTTACAAAAAGCATCGTTGATTTTTTATTATAATCGTTAATCACATGAAAGCGGGTTATTTGGAAAGCGTCATCAAACAAGTTGAATACTACAAATTATTAGGTGAAAAATCGTTCGATCAACTGACCGATGAGCAACTCTTTTGGCAAGCCAATGAAGCCAGTAACAGTATAGCGACTATTGTGAAGCACCTAAGCGGAAACATGCTGAGTCGCTGGACCGATTTTATGACGACAGACGGCGAAAAAGAGTGGCGCAATCGCGATGCTGAATTTGAAACGGAAACGACTTCGCGTGAAGCTTTGTTGCAACAATGGAACGAAGGTTGGGATTGTTTCCTCAACGCCTTAAACAGTCTTCAGGACGACGATTTAGATAAGATCATTTACATCCGCAACATGGGACACACCGTAATGGAAGCCATTAATCGTCAATTGGCGCATTATCCATACCATGTGGGTCAGATTGTGTTTATTGCCAAGCTGGTTTGCGACCAATCATGGATTTCGCTTTCCATCCCGAAGGGCAATTCCAACGAGTACAATTCGGAAAAGTTCGCACAACCGAAACGCACCGAACATTTTACGGATGAAGTATTGGGAAAGAAAAAAAATCGTGATTAACTTTAGCTCAAATACCTTTCACAATGGAAATTACTCCCGAATTTGCACATGAATTTGCCGCTAACTGGGCACAATCATGGAACAGTCATGATATCGCTTCTATTTTAAGTCATTATTCCGACGATTTCACCATTACCACTCCGATGGCGACCAAATTGGTACCGGAAAGTAATGGAACCGTTTCGGGAATTGATGCAGTTAGAAATTACTGGCTCAAAGGACTGAGTTTGATTCCCGAATTGCATTTTGATGTTAAAGACGTGTTGATTGGCGTTAATTGCCTGACTATTTATTACATCAATACGGCAACAGGACGAAAATCTGCCGAAAACGTGTTTTTTAATGCCGAAGGAAAGGTAAATAAGGCGATTGTGATGTATTCTTAGCTGACAATTTCCACTACTTTTAGGCCGTAAAAGCTCCGTATGTCCAACACATTTTTCGAACAAACATTTTCAAAAACCGATTTCACCAAACACGAACTTGTAAAGGGTGAATATGAGGCGTGTGTGTTTGAAGAATGTGATTTTTCGGGAGTGAATCTTTCCGGATTTCGGTTTGTGCAATGTTCGTTTGAAGAATGCAACCTGAGTTTGATTAAATTAGGGAATACGACCTTAAACGAAATCACCTTTACCGATTGCAAAATGCTTGGTTTTCCGGCAGAACATGCCAATCCGTTTGGGTTAGAAGTTGCATTTCATCAGTGTGTGTTGAATCATGCCTCTTTTTACAAACTTAAGCTGAAGAACACGCGCTTTTCGAGCTGTAAGCTAGAAGAAGTGGATTTTTCGGAGTGCGATTTGAGTGCAGCCGTTTTTGACGAATGTGAGTTAACCGGCGCAACTTTTGACCAAACAAACCTCGAAAAAGCCGATTTCAGAACCGCTGTTCGTTACACGATCAATCCGGCAACCAATCGCATCAAGAAAGCCAAGTTTTCCTTGCGTGGAGTAGCCGGCTTACTGACGCAATTCGACATCATAATCGAATGAGTATGACAGAACTCGAACACTATATTTCTTCCTACTTCGGGATTGCGCAACCGGATGACTTGGATGCAATCGGCCAATTTTTTCAACCTACCACGCTGAAAAAAGGCGAATACTTTCTAGAAACCGGAAAAGCCTGCAAGCAACTCAGTTTCATTCAATCGGGGATGTTGCGCATCTACGTGCAAACCGAGGACAAAGAAGTCACCCAATGGATTTCGACCAAAGGATTTTTTGTGACCGATTTAGCCGGATTCGTGTTTGAAACTCCCGCCCGTTGGACCATTCAAGCGCTTTCAGATGTAGAATTGTTCACCATCAACCGGGCAGATTACATCAACATCAGCAAACTGGTTCCGAAATGGCACGAGTTGGAAAAACTCTTCATTGCACGCTGTTTCATCATGCTGGAAGACCGCATTTTCACGCATTTATCTATGACAGCAGAAGAACGCTACAACTTCTTCTTTGAACACAACAAAGAACTCTTTAACCAGGTTCCGTTGCAGTATATAGCGTCTATGCTGGGAATGACGCCTGAAACCTTTAGTCGCATCCGCAAAAAACAACTTTCCTAATTTCGCTTTAAATCTATTTTATTGGGGATTTATTGAACGAATTGCATTTCTTGATATTTGTCAAGAGCCGAACGCTGCCCATAGCTGAACTTTGTCTCATTCATTTAAACGAACGATTATGAAGTTCTTAAACAGCATTTTATTCATCACCCTTTTAAATTCAACGGCTATGGCAAAAGAAATCAGCACATCAATCATCATCAACGCGACACCCGAAAAAGTATGGAACATCCTTATGGATTTTGACAATTACCACACCTGGAATCCGTTTATCACTTCAATTTCAGGGAAAGCGGAAGTTGGTAAAAAAATCAAAGCGCACATGCAGCCTCACGGTGCAAAAGGAATGACGTTTAAACCGAAAGTATTGGTCTTTGAGCGCGAAAAAGAATTCCGATGGATCGGACATTTGGTTATGCCCGGATTGTTTGACGGAGAACACCGCTTTCAACTCATCGACAATGGCGACGGTACCACTACTTTTATTCAAAGCGAACGTTTCAGAGGAATTTTGATTCCGGTTTTCAAGAAAATGCTGGACGTGAACACCAAAAACGGCTTTCTTGCTATGAATGAGGCGTTAAAAGTGCAAGCAGAATTACAATAGACAACAGATTTGAGACGAAAGACAAAAGACAGTTTCTTGTATAGCTGTCTTTTGTCTTTTAGCGAAGCGGTCTCAAGTCTGTTGTCTTTCTTCTCAAGTCTTTTACTTAGTTTTGTTTCACACAGAAAGCGCTATGAATATTCTTGTTACCGGTGGTGCCGGTTTTATCGGTTCACATCTTGTACGTTTGTTGGTCAACAAGTACCCGCATTACCGAATTGTCACCTTTGATGCGTTGACCTATGCCGGAAATCTATCCAACTTGGAGGATTTGAAAAACGCACCGAATCACACGTTTTTGAAGGGCGATATTACCAATCGGGAAGATATTCGTGGTGCGTTGGAAAACTTCGAGATCACAGATATCATTCATTTGGCCGCCGAATCGCACGTAGACCGTTCAATTGAAGGACCACTTCCGTTTGTTACCACGAATGTAGTCGGCACGGTAAACCTCATGGAAGAAGCACGAAACTATTGGAAAGATCTTGCAGGACATACGTTTTACCACGTTTCAACTGATGAAGTTTTCGGTTCGTTGGGAAAAGAAGGATTTTTCACTGAAGAAACACCGTACGATCCACGCAGTCCGTATTCGGCTTCAAAAGCGGCTTCTGATCATTTTGTAAGTGCTTATTTTCATACCTACGGATTACCAATCAAGCGCTCCAATTGTTCCAATAATTACGGAAGTCATCACCATCCGGAAAAACTCATTCCGCTGATGATCAACAATATTTTAAACCGAAAACCACTTCCTGTATACGGCGAAGGTGTGAATGTGCGCGATTGGTTGTGGGTGGAGGATCATGTACAAGCCATCGATCTTATATTTCACCAAGGAAAAGTTGGTTGTAACTACAATATCGGTGGTTGGAACGAATGGCGAAACATTGATTTGGTGAACGAATTATGTGCCATTATGGATGAATTGTTGGATCGCTCTCACGGAGAAAGCGCCCAACTGATCACGTTTGTAAAAGACCGCGCCGGACACGATCAGCGATATGCCATTGATGCGACCAAATTGCACCGCGAATTGGGCTGGAAACCAAGTATTACGTTTGAAGAAGGATTGCGCCAAACTGTAAAATGGTACCTCGAAAATCAGTCATGGGTTACGGAAGTTACTTCCGGTCATTACCGCGATTATTATAAGAAAATGTACGGAGAGAATTGAGAAAATTCTTATTAATGCCTACTTGGGCGCTATTTTTGGTAGTTATTGGAGCCACTTTCAGTTTCTTAATGATTGATCAATGGTTTTTTCAGCTTAATGACAACAGATATAGCGAGTTCTATATATCCTTGAGAAAATTAACACTCCTATCAGCCTCCGGTTTAACCTATTTTTGGTTCTGGTTACTCAATAAAGCTTTAACCGAATTATTACTCGAAAAAGGATTAAAAACCAACAATCGTTTTAAATGGTTCTTTTTAGTTTTCTGCTTAAGCTTAGTTGTTACGTCATTTAGTAATGCCATTCCTCTCCTTCATTCGAATCTCATTTTTCTTGTTGTCCTACCACTAATACTTGCAGGATCCTACTTTTACATGCTCTTCAACCTAGCATATAAACTGCGTTTACTCGAGAGTTCGAATACAAGCTTATGGAAAACCTTGATCAGTTATGACCCAATACTATTCGTATTCTTCCCTATCGGAATTTGGTTTTTACAACCGCGAATTCTGGCTTTATTGAACGTAAAGAAGATCCCTTAATTCTTCCGAATCTTATCCATGTGCTCCACTTCCATTTTTAGGTACTTGGCCGTGTAGCTCTTCTCCGTGTGTTTTTTGATGAGCTCTTCCGGTGTTCCCGTGCAAACAATGTAACCACCATCACGACCACCTTCAGGACCTACATCGATGAGATGATCGGCAACTTTGATGATGTCCATATTGTGTTCAATCACCAAAACGGTATTTCCGTCGTTGACTAAGCGCTGCAAAACATCCGTCAACATGCGAATATCTTCAAAGTGCAAACCTGTACTCGGTTCATCGAGAATGTAAATGGTATTTCCTGTACCACGTTTGCTCAATTCACTTGCCAATTTGATGCGTTGCGCTTCACCACCACTTAGCGTTGTTGACGGTTGACCGAGCTTCACATAACCCAACCCGACTGAATTAAGCGTAGTGAGTACACGAGAGATTTTCGGGATGCTTTCAAAGAAAACGGCCGAATCTTCAATCGTCATTTCCAGAACGTCATTGATCGATTTTCCTTTGAAACGTACTTCCAGCGTTTCGCGGTTGTAGCGTTTACCATTGCAGGTTTCGCATTCCACATAAACATCCGGTAAGAAATTCATTTCGATCACTTTCAATCCACCACCACCACAGGTTTCGCAACGACCGCCAGCTACGTTAAACGAGAAACGTCCGGCTTTGTATCCGCGAATTTGTGCTTCGGGTAAAGACGCAAACAAACTTCTGATTTCGGTAAATACATTGGTGTAAGTAGCAGGATTACTCCGCGGTGTGCGTCCGATAGGACTTTGATCAATTTCAATGACTTTGTCTAAATGCTCTAATCCTTCAATGGATTTGTAAGGCATCGGTTTTTTTACACCATTGAAAATATGCGCATTCAGAATGGGATAAAGCGTGTGGTTGATCAAGGTCGATTTTCCACTGCCCGAAACCCCGGTAACACACGTCAACGTTCCCAACGGAATGGTCAGATCAACATTTTTAAGGTTATTACCGGTTGCTCCTTTTAATTTCAATTGTTTTCCGTTGCCCTTGCGACGCGTTTTCGGCAATGAAATTTCCAATTCGCCCAGCAAATATTTCGTTGTCATGGAATCAACCGTCACCAATTCATTGAACGGTGCCGCATTCACGATTTGTCCACCGTGAACTCCTGCTCCAGGACCAATATCCACCACAAAATCGGCAGCTTCCATCATCTCGCGGTCGTGTTCTACCACAATCACCGAATTTCCGGCATCGCGCAAACGTTTCAGTGAGTTGATCAATCGGGTATTGTCACGCTGATGCAAACCAATGCTCGGTTCGTCCAAAATGTACAATACGTTCATGAGTTCAGAGCCAATTTGGGTTGCCAAACGAATACGCTGAGCTTCACCACCTGATAAACTCTTGGCCGAACGGTGCAAAGTCAGGTAATCCAATCCAACTTCTAAAATGAAACGAACACGGGCACTGATTTCTTTCAAAATCTCAGTTCCGATCAGGCGTTGATCATTGGTCAAATGGGTATCGATGGTTTCCAACCATGTTGCCACTTCCTGTAAATCCATCGAAGCAACTTGTCCGATGGTTTTTTCGGCAATGCGGAAATGGAGTGCTTCTTTTTTCAAACGAGCTCCGTGACATTCCGGACAAGGAATCCGGTTCATGAAACTTTGTGCCCAACGTTGAATTCCGGCTGTACTTTCTTCGGCATGACGCGCCATAAAGTTGGCAAGACCTTCAAAACGGATGGTTGTATCTTTGGCACCTTGCTCCAATCCTTCATTTCCATTAAGAATAATGTGGATCAGATCGGGTGAAATATCTTGAATTGGGGTATTGAGTGAGAATCCTTCTTGTTGCAAGAAATTGTCGAGTTTTTCGAAAAACCAATTTTTCTTGTATTCGCCGATCGGAGCCAAACCGCCTTTTTTGATGCTCAATTTCGGGTCTGGAATCACTTTTTCCTGGTCAATTTCAGAAACTTCACCCAAACCACTGCAGGTTGGGCAAGCTCCATAAGGTGAATTGAACGAAAACAAACTCGGTTCAGGTTCGGGGTAACTGATGCCTGAAGTCGGACACATCAATAAGCGTGAAAAATGCCGCACTTCGCCTGAATCGTAATGCCCCACCATCATGCTTTTGTTTCCGTGTTTCATTGCTGTCACAATGGAATCAGACAAGCGCTTACGGTCTGTAGATTGAATGTGTAAACGATCAATTACGATTTCAATGTCGTGAATCTTGTAACGATCCAGGCGCATGCCGCGTTCAATTTCCTGAATTTCGCCATCAACACGAACGCGGGTATACCCCATTTTTGCGATTTGCTCAAACAGTTCGCGGTAATGCCCTTTTCGACCTTTGATTTTCGGAGCCAGAATGAGTATTTTCTGATCGTTGAATTGTTCCATGATCAGATCCGTAATTTGATCGTCGGAATACTTCACCATCGGTTCGTCGGTCACGTAGGAATACGCCGTTCCGATACGCGCATACAGCAATCGCAGGAAATCGTAAATCTCGGTAATCGTTCCCACGGTAGAACGCGGACTACGCGAAACCGTTTTTTGTTCGATGCTGATTACGGGGCTCAACCCATCTATTTTTTCTACATCCGGTCGTTCCATTCCACCGAGGAATTGGCGTGCGTAGGAAGAAAAAGTCTCAATATACCGGCGCTGACCTTCGGCAAAAATGGTATCGAATGCCAACGACGATTTTCCGCTTCCGCTCAGTCCTGTAAACACCACCAGCTTATTCCGAGGAATAGACAAGTGTACATCTTTCAGGTTGTGTTCACGTGCACCGTAAACGTCTATGCTTGGTGTTGAATCGATTTCGCTCATTAGAGGTACTCCTTGTACGGTTTTAAATTCTCATCCTTTGCAGGCAAAAGAATGGTGTATTGTTTGTTTTTTATGGTCAATTTATTCGACTTGATCCACGGATTGAGTTTTTGAACAATCTTGAAGTTGTATCCTTGCTCCATTGCCCAAGCTGCGATGTTCGGGATGCTTTCGGATACTACAACAGATTTGGTTTTGAAAGGTTCATACAACTGCATTTTATCCGGGTAATAGCCGTAATCTTCCGGGTGTTCGAAAATCAGTTTAATGGCCAACAAGCGGAAAAAATAACGTCCGGTTTCGTTGTTTTGGTCGGTATCGAAATAATGATCTGTGCCCTGCCAAGCCATGTCTTGCTGCACACCACCCACACCACGGTTATACGAAGCCGTTGCCCAAATCCAATCATTCAGGCTGTCGTACGAACCTTTGAGGTATTGACAGGCA
>Ga0302293_10000360_pt1 | contig 24605 bp, 14 predicted proteins | sample III_Fen_N2_2_FD_198758 | JGI IMG/M metagenome (GOLD analysis project Ga0302293, IMG submission 198758) | Peat permafrost microbial communities from Stordalen Mire near Abisko, Sweden - III_Fen_N2_2 | ecosystem: Environmental > Terrestrial > Soil > Wetlands > Permafrost | place: Sweden: Abisko...
TGTGCCAATATTGATGTACCATTTTTTCTATGATGAATCAAAGGGTAAAGATAATCATGACGGCAACTTTACCGAAATTAATAATTTTAGGCAGCAAATGAAATATTTAAAAGATAATAATTTTTACTTTCCTACTTGGAACGAACTGAACGATTATATAGACGGTAAAAATAACCTCCCAAATAAAAGCGTGATAGTTACAGCCGACGACGGGAATAGTACATTTTTCGATTTAGCATACCCAATACTTAAAGAAAATAATATAAAAGCCACGTCATTTTTAGTCACAAGCTGGTCAGGAAACCCAGACAAATATAACGTCGACAGATCGTTAATATCATTCCAGTCGCACTCCGAAAATATGCATCGCGGCGGGTGCAAAGGCGGCCACGGTGGGATATTTCTATGCATAAAAGACGAAGACGGATTAAAAGATTTAAGTGATTCAATAACTACGACCGGCAGCAACGAAGTCTTTTGTTATCCATTTGGAGATTATGATAACCACGACGAAAACCTAATATCGAAAGCTGGCTTTAAAATGGCCGTAACTACAAAATACGGAAAAGCAAAGCCGGGAATTAATAAATTTACCATGCCACGAATCAGAGTAAGTGGTGGCGAAAGTTTAGAATCGTTTATAGATTCGATAAATTAGTCTGTGTAGCTAATCCTATATAATCATCAATCTAATCTGAGTGATAGATTAATTGCAGTCTTTGACGACACAAACGATATGTCATCAGCCCGCTACGCACCTAACGTAAGTGCCATTACCCATATACGAGGTTTGAACTTGTTGCGTATAGAAGTCATATGTATTCGCCGTACTGCCGTCCACCTGCGTAGACGTCCAGTAGGGATTAGGACGAAAATTGTTGCCGTAAGAAGCTCTATCCGTGTATATGGATATCATTTCAGATATAGTTGGCCATCGGCCTCCTGCTGCACAACCCACTGTAAAGCTAGAGACGCTACCATTCGTCCACGAATAATACGTGTCTGTATCCGCCCCATAGACAAATTTGCCAGCCAAACCACCAATTCCGACGTACCAACCAGGAGTGACTGTAAAATTAGCTGTACAAGATTTATCAGAGTCCATAGTTATAGTATGACTAGCTACCCCAGAACAGCCAGTGCTACCAGTCCAACTGCCAAATCCGTAGAAATAATTAGGCGTAGCCGTGATGGTCGGAGTCGAACCAACAGTGTAAACACCGCCAGAACTGACGACACCTCCACCACTGGAAATTACGGTTAGTGTATAGGTAGGTATTGGACGGTAATACCCCGCACTCCCACTCCCACTCCAAGCACTCGTAGCATAAGTCCCAACACACCTAGCCTGGACAGTCACGGTGTAGGTTTGGCCGGTGGTGGCGGTTGTGAAGGCGACGTTGGTGGTGGTGCCGTTGCTGGTCCAACCAGAGTCGTAACCACTAGGAGATATGGTGTAGTCGTATTGGTAGTTAGCTGTGCCTGAGGTGCAGGTTGGAGTATTCCATGACCAGGTAGTGGTAGTTGTGACGGTATTTGCAGTAACGGTTGGAGCGCTCGGTGCAGCTATGGATTTAATGTAGGTGCTTTCGGTACCAGTGCTAGTGGTGCTAGAGGTATTAACATCTACGTAACATCTAGCTTGGGCTTGGTAACCATACTTAATGCCATCACTAGCTACTTGGGTAAAGACCATGGTTGTATTCCAAGCAGAGTAACCTCCCCATGATCCATCGTTAGTCCTACTTCTAATGCCATACTGCGGAGTACCAGTTACACAGGTAACGGCTGTAATGGTAGCTTGGATGTTAGCGCCATTTAAAGTGACGGCTGTAACTGGGTTAGTTGGTGGGCCTGGGATAGTGTAACTAGCACTACCGCTACTGCTCCAAGGACTGGTGGCATAGGTACCAGTACATTTAGCTTGGGTAGCGACAGTGTAGGTTTGGCTACCAGTTACGGTTGTAAAGGCGACGTTAGTCGTGGTGTTGTTGTTGGTCCAACCAGAGTCGAAGCTAATTGGTGAGATTGTATAGTCGTATTGGTAACTTGGGTTACCTATGGTGCAGGTTACAGCTGGCCAAGACCAGGTGGTGGTTCCAGCTGCAGTGTTGCTAGTTACGACGGGAGCAGTTGGTGCAGTTAATGGTTTAACGTAGGTACCTTCAGTACTTTCAATTGGTGAACTGTAGGTAGAAGCATCGGTATAGCAACGAGCCTGGGCTATGTAACCATACTTGGTGTCGTCATTTGCTACTTGGCTAGTAGTTAGATTAGTTGACCAGGCATCAAAGCTACTCCAAGTGCCGTTGTTGGTGCGGCTCTTAGTGGCGTATTGCGGTAGACCAGAAGGACATGAGATAGGTGTAATGGTAGCTTGAACGTTACCACCATTTAGAGCCACCGTAACGGCTGGAGTTAATGGTGAGAGTAAGGATGAAACCATAGTTACATCCCCTAGCTCATTTACTTGGTAACTAATACCAGTGTTGGTATTAGTTAACGTTAGAGTAAAGGTTTGGTTAATACCAGTGTAGGCTATGGTATTACCGGATGAGTATTTTAGACAGTATCTAGTGTCAGCAGTTGGAGCAGATGGACAGTTACTGCCATCGAAGGCTGTGGGATAAGTACCATAGTCGGCATTGTAGAGCTTTAGCATAACAGCATCATTACCTAGATCACTTTTGACAGTAGCAGTAATAGCCTTACGATTCATACCCGTGTAAGTCGCAAAGATAATACCAGAGAGTATGCCAATGACGACGATGACTATTAGGAGCTCGACGATGGTGAAGGCTCGCCTAAATTTAACTCTTGACCCCAACATTATGTGGTAAGTTTAGCATGAGTGGGATGAAGGGGGCAAGGTTAGCGATTTTCGACTAAATATTTAAGGCTTGAATGAAGCGATCACTGATGCCGTACCCGTAATATTAGTTGTTGTAAAGGCAAAACTGTTTGAGTCAGCACTCGCATTTGAAGTTGAGAATCCATACGAAAAGTCAAAGTGGCTCCTAGTAGAGGTTGCGGCGTTGTTTGAAGTAATCTTAGTGGCATTATTGATTGAATCGGTCAGCGTTTTAGTTGCGGCACCTGCATAATAAAGCGACGAAGATGTAACAATTAATTCGCCAGCACTGTTAGCATTTGGAGCGGTTGAAGTAGCGGTTCTAGGCGTAGTGATTCCAGAGGCAGCCGAGCCTGTCTTGTCTAATATGGAAGCAGCCGAACCGCCCGAATATTCAGCCAGTCGCGCAGCAATAATGCCAGTTGAAATTCCCGCTATCGTAGGTGCGGAGTCGCCACCTGTAGCTATCTTGTAGAATATCGCTGCAGACGTACTTGTACCCGCTACGCTATTTGCCAGAGTCCAACCCGCTGGAGTCGCCGGTAGTGTAGCTACAACGTTAACGGAAACTGTGCATATTAGTAGATTGCCTGCTATTCGATTTGAATTAATCCCCCAAGTCGGTGTAACTGACGCACTAGCCGCACCTTGAGTGGCAGCGCCAGCCGAAGTTCCGGCAAGCTGGAACGTTGTTTGTGAAGTTGTGAATGAACCATCGGCCGAATAGCCAGTCCCAGCCCCACTTGTTGCAAAACCTCTATAGTAAATGGTTGTGACGGCTGGCATTCCAGTTCTTGGATAAGCAAAAACCGATCCGCCCGGCACTATATTGAACACATAGGTAGCACTTAGGGAATCATTAGACACATAAAAGAATTTACCATCAGCAGAAACGACCATTTTATCTGGAGATCCCGTAGAAGTAATTGTCGGTGTAGACATAGGGGTTAAAGCTCCAGTGCCTAAATTGCGACTATACATAGATACGGTATCAGATCCAGAATTTGATACGTAAACAGTGGCGCCGTCAGGAGTTATAACAATGTCCTGTGGGTGAGTACCTGCCGTAGCCGAAACGTATAAGTCCGTTAAGATGCCAGTGCTGGTGTTACGGCTAAACTCCGAGACATTACCATCGTACCAATTTGCCGTGTAGACCGAAGTGCCGTCGGGCGATATAGTAATGTCGTATGGCCAACCTCCGCAATTAACGGTAGGTGTTCCTAAAGCCGTTAGAGCGCCAGTCCCGGTGTTGCGACTATACATCGAAATAGTACTGTCGCTATAGTTTGAAACATAAACTGATTTACCATCTGCCGATATGACTATTCCGTTAGGACTTACCCCAGTTGCAATCGTTGGAGTACCTAATGCCGTTAGAGCGCCAGTGCTAGTGTTACGGCTGTACATCGAAATATTGCCACCGGCATTTGCGCTATAAACCGAAGTACCGTCGGATGATACAGTAATGCCATCCGGAAACGATCCAGTCGCAATCGTTGGAGTACCTAATGCCGTTAGAGCGCCAGTACTAGTGTTACGGCTATACATCGAAATACTGTTGTCACCGTTATTTGTAACATATACCGATGCACCGTTGGGCGATATAGTAATACGCATCGGCGAAACCCCAGCCGCAATTGTTGGCGTACCAAGAGCCGTTAGAATCCCAGTACTGGTATTACGGCTATACATATAGACCATATTGACACTAACTACGTATGCAGAGGTACCGTCGGGTGATATAGTCATAATTCCAGACGGAGCCGTAGTGGCACCAATTGGCATTAAAGTGCCATTAGGTATTGCTTGACAATTCGTAACCGGACTTGGAGCCGTACCCCAACAGACACCATATGAAGTCACGGCCGTGCCGTTATTTGAGACTATATTTGCGCCCAATTTTGCACCATTCGCGGTAATTGAGGCGACCGTAGGAGTAGTGACAGTCGGTGGTATTGCAACTATCATCCTACTATTCGATCCCGATGCGCTCCATGAACTAGCGATATTCGAATTAAAGCACGTTGACTGAACATTAACGGCAAAAGTTTGATTATAAACTACGGTCGTAAATGCAACAGCGGTTGTTGATATTGCGGACCAACCAGAATCATAGCCTGCAGGCGTGATAGTATAGCGATATTGATAACCCGGCGTTGTGCCGGCAATACAAGTCGCTGCAGCCCACGACCATGTAGTTGTGCCTCCAACAACATTAATTGCAACCGTTGGGGCAGACGGTGCTGCGATTGGATCAATATAACTAGCAGGAGACCCTTCAGACTCAGCGCTCGATATATCAGCACCACATCGAGCCTTTGCCAGATATGTATATTTGACGCCATCATTAGCTGGTTGAGTGTAAGTTTGGACAGTCGAAAAGCTAGAATAGTTAGTATAATCTTCGTTATTCAGTTTACTTTTTACAGCATACTGAGCCGTAGTACCAGAAGCACAAGTAATACTATCGACGGCAGCCTGGACTTTATCCCCAACAAGCGTAACGCTAACACCTGGGCCGGTTGGTGCCGAAGGTGCACCGGGACGAGAAGCACATGTACCAGACATAGCACCAGATTTTGACGTACTATTATCGATATAATACGTTATATCACTCGCCCTAGAACTAGTAGCTTCATAACAGAAGTTTTTGCCATCACTACTGCCGCCAGTAACCGTAATACCAGAGCTTACCTTAATACTAGATGGGACCGAGGTAGGATAGGCATTGTTAAACGTCCGATAACTCTCAGCCGTTGAGGCAATATTTAACAAATCACTTTTTAGTTCGGTGGCGGTGGCGGTATCCTGCCAGTTACCATAATTTACACCTACAACAGTAGCTAATACGCCAATTATTGTAACTACCACAACTAGTTCAATGATAGAGAAACCTTGATTAGCTTTGCGTCTTTTAAATTCAAAAAACATGAATTACAACCTTCGTTAATACATTAATATTGGAACCGTAAACACACTATTAGCTTTATTACCCAGCTCACCGTATAAATTATTTCCCCAGCAGTACAATTGATCATCGGTGGTTATTGAACATGAATGCCAATATCCGTCAGATATAGTCTTTATAGATTTTCCAGACATAATGCCTGAGGTGCTTACGGCAACAGGCACAGGACTTTGAATAGTAGTTAAATCACCTAATCTACCGTCATTATCATGACCCCAACAGTACGCCCTATATTCAGAAGTCGTAACGCAAGTATGTAACTGAGTAGAGGCTGCAATTGAAGTAACAGTCTTGCCGGCAAGAACCCCAGATGTATCTACGGCAACCGGCACTAAGCTATTAGAATACGAGTTATTACCTAATTGACCGTTAGAGTTGCTACCCCAGCAATACGCTTTATTATCTGACGCAACAACACAGGAATGCCCATTACCAACCGATATCGATTTAATCGTCTTACCAGAAAGCACACCACTAGTATCAACAGCGACCGGTACCTGACTTTGTGTTGTTGAGTTGTTACCAAGCTGGCCAGATGCATTATACCCCCAGCAATATGCCAAATTATCAGATGCAATTGCACAAGTGTGATAAGTACCAGCAGATATGGCTAATATGGTTTTACTAGACAAAACACCGCTAGCATAAACCGCGACAGGTACCGATGTTTGAGTAGTCGTATTATCACCAAGCCGGCCATAGGTGTCGCTACCCCAACAGTAAGCTAAGCTATCAGATGCGATCGCACAAGCGTGATTAGCACCGGCCGAAATTTGTTTTATCGTCTTGCCCGACAAGACACCACTTATATTGACTTGAACTGGGATATTACTCTGGGCCGTAGAGCTATTGCCTAATTGTCCATATGCATTATCGCCCCAACAATACGCTAAATTATCCGAAGCAATAGTACATGTATAGTTTCCGTTTGTACCAACCGTAATAGCCGAGACCGTTTTACCCGACAGTACACCGGTAGTACTTACGGCCGCAGGCGCAAATTGGCTCGAAGTGCTATTATTGCCTATTCCCCCATAACCGCCATATCCCCAACAGTACGGAAGGTTATCGGATGCCACAACGCACATATGATAAAACCCGATAGATGCCGATTTGATTGTTTTACCTGCCAAAACCCCAGTATTAACAACTGGCAATATCGCAAATGGATTATTATACGTCGACATTACTCCGTATAAATTGTATCCCCAACAATAGCCAAGATTATCCGACGCGACAACACAACTATACATATAGCCCGCTGAGAGTTGTTTTATGGTCTTGCCGGACAATACACCAGACGTATTAACCGCCGCCGGAACCGTGCTGCTTGATTGTGAATTTATACCAAGTTGACCATAGAAATTATATCCCCAGCAATAAGTTTGGTCGTTATTTGCTATAGCGCATGCGTGATAAGTTCCAACCGATAATGACTTAAGCGTTTTGCCCGACAAAACACCGCTAGTATAGACGGCTACAGGTACGCTACTGCTTGAAGCGGCGCTGTTGCCAAGTTGCCCGGAAGTACCACGACCCCAACAATAGGCTTGATTATCGTTTGCAAGCGCACATATAGACGAATAACCGCCGTAGATTGTCGTTAGATTCTTGCCTGATAGAACACCGGTATTCACGACTGCAACCGGGAAAGTGCTTTGGGTAGTTGAATTATTACCAAGCTGACCGTAGTCATTCCTACCCCAACAATATCCCAATCCGTCAGTTGCCGTTACGCAAGTATGATAATCACCCGCGCCTATTGCACCAGTAAAGTTATTTAATGTCTTGCCCGATAAAGCACCGGTCGTAGTCACCGCAACCGCAGTCGAGCTTGAAGATGTAGATGTATTGCCCAACTGACCATAATAGTTATACCCCCAACAATAAGCCTTATTATCGGACGCAACAACGCAAGTATGATAAATACCAGCCGTAATCGCTTTGACCGTTTTGCCACTTAAGAGTCCTGATGTAGTTACAGCTACCGGTATTGGACTATTGGCATATATTCCATTGCCCAACTGACCTTCCGTTCCCCTGCCCCAACAATAAACCTGATCGTCAGACGCAATCACGCAAGTGTGCCTATAGCCTACAGTCATAGTCTTGATAGTCTTGCCGGCTAAAACACCGCCGGTATAGACAGGTACCGGCAATAAACTATCGGCATAAGTATTATTACCTAATTGACCTTGGTCATTACGCGCCCAACAATATACTGAGTTGTTTTGGGATATTCCGCACATATGGCTATCGCCACTAAATAATTTCGTCCAAATTGGTCGGTAAAAACTGCTAGCTGCACTTGTCGGGCCCCAAGTACTACTAATATTCGTATTATAATACTGTGCTTGAACAGTTACGGTATAAGTCTGTCCAGCAGCGTTTGTCGAAAAAGACAGTTGATTCGTCGTTGCTATAATTGAACCAGAATTATATCCGCTAGGTGCAACACTATATACGTATTGATACCTAACCGACAAACCACTTGGTACCGCTATTCCTGTTATGTTCCAAATCGTCGACGAACTAGTCGAAGCTGAATAATCCAAAGCTACCGTTGGGGCTATCGTTGGCGCTAATATTGGATCAGTATAGCTGCTGGTAGCACCCTCAGCTTCAGCACCAGCTTGACCAGTACTGTCAACACAGCGGGCTTTAGCTTGGTAGGTATATTTAACGCCGTCGTTAGCTGATTGGGTGTAAGTTTGAATAGTCGAGAAGGCTGAGTAGTTGGTGTAATCTTCGTTATTTATCATGCTTCTTATAGCATATTGAGCAGTTGTGCCACTGGCACAGGTAATAGCATCGACAGCGGCTTGGACATTCGAGCCAATAAGAGTGACGTAGACATCAGGGCCAGTTGGAGCAGCTGGAGCTCCAGGACGGGAGGCACAGTTACCAGACTTAGCACCAGATTTAGCGGTTACGTTATCTATGTAATAAGTTATGTCGGTAGCACGAGAGCTAGTGGCATCATAACAGAATGTTTTACCATCGCTACTGCCGCCATTAACTGTAGTACCAGAATTTATTTTAATACTAGAAGGGATAGATGAAGGATAGGCGTTATTAAAGTTTCGGTAGCTTTCAGCAGCTGAGGCGATGTTAGTTAGATCACTTTTTAATTGAGCAATCGTAGCCGTGTCTTGCCAGTTACCATAGTTTACGCCAACAATAGTAGCGAGAATACCAATCACTATAATAACAACAACGAGCTCTACAATGGAAAAACCCTGACTGACTAATTTGCCCTCTAAACTCTTAGACATACGGTCTCCAATGACCAACTTTAAACAATTAACAAAAAACTTATTTAATAATTACTTTGTTGACGGATGATCAATTAGATAAATAAGTGAATCGACGTTAACCTCGCCATTCGCATCACCAATGGATTTATACTGTTCCTTCGCCTGTACGAATAACGATCTAGCTTTTGTCGTGTTATTGTCAGACATAGCTTTCACAGCCTCATCTTTTAGCGAGTCAGCCGAAGCTTGGGTATATGTTGTCTTCTGGCTAGACGGCTTGGCGTTATTTACGGCAGAATAGACAGCAAAGCCACCGCCAGCTAAAATAACTACAACCGCAACAATTACTATTATTAATTTTTTCTTATTTGTGAATAGATCTTTGAACATAAACTCTCCTTAATTTCCCACTTCGCCTTTTATACAGTTACATTGTATCAAACATAAACACAATGCGATAGATATTTTTAAATAAAATAAAAAGCCCGAAATCTTCGGGCTTTTTATCGATTTGCTTTGAATTAAGCGCGAGCAAAGTGCGCGAAAGCGCGGTTTGCTTCAGCCATTCGGTGCGTATCTTCTTTTTTCTTGTAGGCGCCACCGGTTTCACCGCAAGCGTCAACAATTTCCTGTGCTAGACGTGAAGAGTATGACATACCCTTACGTGTTCGCGCAGCTTGAACCATCCAACTAAAGGCATAATGCATCTGACGATGACCTTGAATTGGGAATGGAATTTGATAGTTAGCACCACCAACACGACGAGATTTAACCTCGAAGCTTGGTGAAATGTTCTTGATAGCCTTTTCAAAGACTTCAAGTGGGTTTTCGCTACCTAATTTTTTAGCAGCAGCTTCAAGTGCATCATAAACAGCACGTTCAGCAATCATCTTCTTGCCATCAAGCATAGATTTATTGATTAAGTGTTGAACCATAATGCTCTTATACTTGCGATCTGGGTTTAGCTTGCGCTGTAATTTAACAGTAGTTTTGCGAGGCATTACTTAGTCTCCTTTTTAGTACCGTACTTCGAACGGCCCTGTTTGCGCTTTGCAACGCCTTGAAGGTCTAATGCACCACGAACAATGTGGTAACGAACACCTGGAAGGTCTGGCACACGACCGCCACGAACTAGAACAACAGCGTGCTCTTGTAGGTTGTGACCTTCGCCACCGATATAAGCCCAAACTTCTTGTTGGTTGGTCAAACGAACACGAGCGACCTTACGCAAAGCAGAGTTAGGTTTTTTAGGTGTTTTAGTCGTTACGCGAACACAGACACCGCGCTTTAGTGGGGCGTTTTGCTCGTAATAACGAGTTTTTAGAGCGTTGTGAATCTTGCCGAGCGCTGGAGACTTCGATTTTTTGATCGCAGTCTTGCGTGGCTTACGCACTAATTGGTTGATTGTTGGCATTAATAAAACTCCGTAAAGTAGTTGTAGTTAATATTTATCGGGTAGAACCCCATTATCTTTACAGTTCAAGCTCAGCATGCTCTCCCTGTGTCATACTTACCGACCCTAGCAGATTTGTACACATTCAATTAATCCGCTAATTCGATAAGAGTAAACTCGCTGATGATTATATCAATAAATCACAACATTATCAACACCTCAGCCAATAACCGATATTTATTAGCTAATAAATTGCCATAATTGTAAATATGTTATATCATTTCAATACGCTTCTTTGGTTGAAACATCAGAGATGAGTAAATATTCTACCAATTAAGGTGGTGAAAAGCATGAGCCCTGGATCGCAAGATGTGCATTTTCATATCCTATGTCGTGAGATGGAAGATATTGAAAAAAATGCAAAGAAACCAATCAGCGAAAGAAAGTTCACCAGAATTTGGCGAAAAACGCAAAAGATCTACTTTAAATGCTACAAAGATGGGTCCGATCTCGTCGAAGCGTTTAAAGTCGCAACCACTTTCGCAAAAAGCAAAATCCCGGCTTAGCGCCAAAATACACCATACGCAAATAGCCTCGAATTTATTTCGAGGCTATATTTAATTTACAAAAAATCAATTTCGCCTGATTGACTTTTATAATCGGCCATGACATCATACCTCTATAAACCATCGTAATTTAAATGGTTTTTACTTTAAAAAATCAAAATATTTCAGTGCATGTCGGCACTTGTATTTCCCCTAGTAAATTTGTACTTATGTTGAAAGGAGACAATATTATGGGCCCTTTGAAGAAACCAAATATCAGTGACGGTTTGTCTTACGAAAATCTAGGAGATACTAATGAGCTGCAGCCAGAGAAACCAGATTCGAGAAAACGACGAGAGTATCGCGGCAGGATTGCAATATGGTTTGGCATTATCATCTGCGCAATACTAGTTATATTCTGCGCAACAGCCAACACCGCACTAGGCCCAATTAAAGCAGGATCAATAATAGTCGTCCTAGCAATCTTTTCGACATTAGTTATTGCCTATTTGAAAAGCTGACAAAGCCTCATGAACAGGAATCTATCAATTTATGATAGATTCCTGTCTTAGTCCGACGTGCACATTTGAAATATATTGACTTTTCATTGCGTTTATGCTATTGTAAAATCAGTTACTTGTTTGTATTTGGGCCGTAATGCTACTTAAAAGTCAAATTATTACAGTGCATGTCGGCATTAATCCATTTATGTGGGGTAGTATGTTAGTCAACTATGATTTAGTTGTTTAGCGTGCTACCCCAACAACCATGGGATAGCTGGTGTAGCTTAAAGTTACGTCAACCCCGAGGTTATATTAATAGGAGGTATGCTTGTGTTTAGGCATAAAATTCGTAAAACTTATGACGAATTCATTTTGGCTGGCCTATCGTTAATTCTTGGCATTTCTCGTTCAGAAATCGATCAACAACAGGTTAGATCGGCACAACGGAACTTTCGAAAATATACGAAGACTGGACTACCAAGACCGACTTCATTAAATATGGTTTTGTCCAATTTTAATGGACGCAACGATTATAGCGCGACTTACTTCGAAATTGTTCAAGAAGCCAAAGCATTTGAGCGCATAAGACGCGGAAGAATATCCTCGTATGTTTCAACCTTCGTTTACGTCATTGGCATATCAGGGATAGTAGCCGCATTGGTCTATTTTGTAAGTTCTACCTTTATTAAGTAGATTAATTTTACTCGTCCCCGCGCGATTGCTGCGGGGACGAGATACATACCAAAAAACGACGTGCACTTTTGTAATATATTGATTTATATCTTTAGAATTCAATACCTAATTGACATTTATAGTGTTTATGGTATTATAGAAACAATTACTCTTTGCATATGTACCGTAATGCTACTTAAAAATCAATTTATTTCAGTGCATGTCACTGTATTTTGACTAAAATTTATATTGGGGTGTATGTATGTTTTCGATAAACCATTGTAGGATTAATAATCACTTCGCTCGTGCTAATGCAAAACTCATCACCAAAACCGAAAGAATAAACCTGTTATTACTTGCAGATATGATTATCCGCAAATTTGACCTCAAAAATCTTCGCAAAGCATCATTAATTATTATAATTGCCGACAACTATAAAAAGTTTATTGACAACAACTCTGAATTAATCGGGAACGGGATTACTTTCAGCCAGGTAGACGCTTTGGTCTTTACAATGGCTCACACCTGCTCGCAAGTAAACGGCCGCGAAGCTCCAAATCGTAAATATTGGACTATGGCCGAAGATGAGATTAAATATCATTTTCGAGTAAGTCGTAGCACAAAATACAAAAAACTATGGTTTTATGTATTCAAGAGATTAAGTTTTACGATAAATTAGCATATGGGAGGGGTTATATAACCTCTCCCAAAAAACTTATACATGCACTCTGAAATAATTTGATTTTATTATCCCCTATTTTATGAACTAAACAAAAACTCCGGAAGTTAATCCGGAGTTTTTTGTTTTAGAACTTATCTATGCTTCGAGTTCGATAGCTTCGATTGATTCTTCGATTTCATCCTCGATGATTTCGTCTTCAAATTCGCTAGCCTTTGATAGATAACTTTTAGAGCCAGTTCCGACTGGAATCTTGCGTCCAATAATTACGTTCTCTTTTAGACCATGCAACCTATCAACGCGACCACTGATGGCGGCATTGATTAGAACACGAGTTGTATCTTGGAATGAAGCAGCTGATAGGAAGCTGTCTGACCAGATAGAAACCTTAGTGATACCAAGTAGTAACTGAGTATAACCAACAAGTTTCTTGTCTGCAGCAGCTAGTTCAGCGTTTGCTTCGACGACAAGTGCTTTCGACACAATATCACCTGAAACAAAGATGCTATCGCCCGGCTCTTCAATCTGAACGCGGCTAAACATTTGGCGAACAATGATCTCGAGGTGCTTGTCAGCAACGTCTTGACCCTGTGCTGCGTAAATACGTAACACTTCGTTAATGATATAGCGTTGAGTAGCTTCGACACCCTTAAGGCGCATTAAATCGTGTAGATTTAGTGAACCAGAAGTTAGGCGATCTCCGGCTTCGACTGCATCCCCTGCCTTAACGACAACCTGAGCTGTGCCAGGAACATCGTAACGGATTGGGGAGCAAGCGTTGGCTGCAATTACCAAAGTATCTTCAGCGACTTCTACGACGCCGTCAAATGGTGCAACGAGTGGTCGAGTTTCGCTTTCGCCAGTGGCTAGAACGTCACCAACCTTTACGTTACTACCAGAACGGACAACAGTTGTGCGACCATCAAGAGGTAAACGCTCGACGTGACCAGCTTCTGGAGTGATTTGGACGACATATTTCTTGCCATCTTCCCAAACATCAACAACACCGGCAGCTTCAGATAAGAATGCTTGGCCCTTTGGTGTACGAGCTTCAAACAACTCTTCAACACGTGGAAGACCTTGTGTAATATCTCCACCAGCTTCACCACCCTTGTGGAAGGTCTTAAGTGTCAACTGCGTACCAGGTTCACCGACAGATTGAGCGGCAATAACGCCGACTGGCTGTGCGGCATCGACTAGACGACCGGTTGACATATCAATACCGTAACTCTTGCGTGGAATACCACGTAGATTCTTGGTAGTAAGAACTGACTTAATCTTTACGCTAGCGATATTTTCGTCAGCTTCGATTGCGTTAGCAATTTCGCGGGTAATCATCTGTCCCTTTTCGATATATTCTGGGATAGTTTCAGCCGAGAAACGACCAACTAGACGGTTGCTAAAGTCGATCATCGTTAATGCTGATTCATTGCGCCAAATTGCAAAGCCATCATCATCTGATTCATCGGCATCGTCAACTGTAAAGACATCTTGAGACACATCGACTAGACGACGAGTTAGGTAACCAGCGTCGGCAGTCTTTAAGGCTGTATCGATTAGACCCTTACGTGCACCACGAGTGGCCACGAATTGTTCGAGTGAACTTAGACCATCCTTGTAATTAGAACGAATTGGAAGCTCGATTTCGTGGTTGTTTGAGTCCACAACGATACCAATCATAGCTGATGCCCATTTGACGTTACTGATATCACCACGAGCGCCGGAGTTAACCATGACACTGATGCTAGTATCCATATCTTTGAGCTGGCTCTGCAAATAATCAGCGATCTTGCGGTCAACTGAACGCCATGCAGCAATTGTTAAGCTGTATCGTTCTTCTTCGGTAATTAAACCTTGGTCGAATTGTTCAGAGATTAAAGCAGTCTTGGCGTCACCTTCAGCAACGAATTCACCAGTCGCACTGAATTGTACATAGTCATCTTGACCAGTTGATACAGCAGCGACGGTAGCAAAGCGGAAAGCTAAGCCTTTCATACGGTCAGCAGTTTGAGCGGTAGTTTCAGGACCGTAATCGTTAAAGATCTTGGCAAGAACTTTCTTTAATTGTTTCTTGCTTTGGGCAAGGTTAACAAATGGGAAATCTGCAGGCAAAATATCGTTAAAGAATACGCGACCTAGTGTCGTTACGTGGATTTCACCCTTGTAGAAAACGCGAATTGGGCTTTGTAGGCGCAATTTCTTGTCATCATAGGCCATTTCAGCTTCGTAAATTGAGCTATAAGCTTTAAGTTCTTCAGCTTGAGCACTTGGTTTGTCATAAGTTAGGTAATAGTTACCCAAAACGACGTCTTGACCAATGTTTAGAACTGGAGCACCATCAGCTGGCTTAAGTAAGTTGTTAGTTGCACTCATGAGTTCCCGAGCTTCACGTTGAGCATCGTCAGACAAAGGCAAGTGAACGGCCATCTGGTCACCATCGTAGTCGGCGTTGAAACCGTTGGCTACAAGTGGGTGAAGTTGGATTGCTTTACCTTCGACAAGTACTGGTTGGAAAGCTTGGATAGACAAACGGTGAAGTGATGGAGCACGGTTTAGAAGTACATACTTGCCTTCTACAACTGCATCAAGTGCGTCCCAAACTAGTGCATCACCAGATTCGATTAAGCGTGTAGCTGAACGAATATTGTAAGCGTGTTCGTTGCGGATTAACCAGCTGATTACGAAAGGCTTAAATAGTTCGAGGGCCATTTGCTTTGGTAGACCGCACTCATTGATTTTGAGTTTTGGACCAACAACGATTACTGAACGACCCGAGTAGTCAACGCGCTTACCGAGCAAGTTCTGCCTAAATCGGCCTTGTTTACCCTTTAGCATGTCACTGATTGACTTTAGACGGCGACGGCCACCGGTAGCATTAACGGCACGGTTGCCCTTAGCGGCACTGTTATCAATCAAGGCATCAACGGCTTCTTGAAGCATGCGCATTTCGTTGCGGCGAATAACTTCTGGAGCGTTAAGGCTAATTAGCTTTTTCAAACGATTGTTTCGGTTAATAACGCGGCGATATAAGTCATTTAGGTCAGATGTCGCAAAACGACCACCAGTTAATTGAACCATTGGACGAAGATCTGGAGGAATAACAGGTAGAACTGTTAGTACGAGACTGTTTGGTTTAATACCAGCAGCTTGCATACCTTCAAGCATTTTGAGTCGCTTGAGTAATTTCTTCTCGCGTTGACCCTTAGCACCAGCGACTTCTTCAGATAGACCAGCGATTAATGCAGGTAGATCGATTTCGTCGAGTAAAGCCTTAAGGGCAGTTCCGCCCATACCGACTTCGACTAATTCTTCATATTCTTCTGGAAGATTTCGGAAATCAACTTCGCTAATCAAGGCACCCTTGCCAAGCATTTCAAGTTGAGCTTTTTTAACAAGATATGTACTATTTAGCTCTTCTAGTTCAGCTGATTGAGCAGTTGCAAGCGCTTTAACGTCAGCGTTTTCGACACCAGCTTCACGTTCGTAACGAATTTTAATCGCAACACGGCCAGCTTCAGTCTCGGCTTCGAGGTCTGAAAGGAATTGTTCGCGCTTAACTTCGTCAGATTTTAGGATTACGTAGGTGGCAAAGTAAGCAATTCTTTCGAGATTGCGAACCGTAATACCTAAAAGCAAGCTCATAGCGCTTGGTGTACCACGCATAAACCAGATGTGAGCAACTGGCGCAGCAAGTGTAATGTGAGCCATACGTTCGCGACGAACGATAGATTTAGTAATCATATCGCCGTTCTTGTCGACAGCAGCTTCGCGTGAACGAACACCCTTTAGCTTGTTGTCATGTGGGTTGATATCTTTGACAGGTCCAAAGATGTGTTCACAGAACAGACCATCGCGCTCAGGTTTCTGAGTACGATAGTTGATCGTTTCTGGCTTGGTAATTTCACCGTTGCTCCATCTTAGGATGTCTTCTGGACTGGCGACTGTCAGGCGGATTGCGTTAAAGTCAGCAACTCCGCTATTTGCAATTATTCGTGACATATTACGCCTCCTCCTTTAATGTGTCTGTTTCTTCAATATCATTTATGTCTTGGATAATCTGTTCGGCGTCAATGATGTCTTCAGCAGTTTCATCAAGTAAATCAACGCGTAGACCTAGACCTTGAAGTTCTTTAACAAGGACGTTAAATGATTCAGGTAGTTTTGGTCCAACGATCTTTTCGTTTTTGATGATTGATTCATAAGCCTTTGCACGTCCGTAAACGTCATCTGACTTAATCGTAATCATTTCCTGAAGTGTTGCGGCAGCGCCGTAAGCTTCAAGTGCCCAAACTTCCATTTCTCCGAAGCGCTGACCACCGTTTTGAGCTTTACCACCGAGAGGCTGTTGAGTAACCATTGTGTAAGGACCAGTTGATCGAGCGTGAATCTTGTCGCTAACCATGTGGTGTAGCTTGATCATATGCATAACACCAACAGTTGTGCGTTCTTCAAAGGCATCACCATTGCGGCCGTCAAATAGTTGGAACTTACCATCACGGGCAAGGCCAGCTTTCTCAAGTTCATCGGCGATTGTCTTGTTTGGAACACCGTTAAATGGAGGCGTAGCAACCTTGTAACCAAGGGCACGAGCAGCCATACCAAGGTGAGTTTCAAACAACTGACCAATGTTCATACGTGAAGGCACACCAAGTGGGTTTAAAACCACATCAACTGGCGTACCGTCTTCCATGTATGGCATATCTTCAATTGGCAAAATCTTGGCAACAACACCCTTGTTACCGTGGCGACCAGCTAACTTGTCACCGACGCTAATCTTGCGAAGTTGTGCAACGAAGATTTGAATCTGCATAATAACGCCAGCTTTAAGTTCATGGCCGTTTTCGCGGCTAAAGACCTTAACACCGACAACTTTACCACCACCAGCATTATTCATACGTAGTGATGTGTCACGAACATCTTTGGCTTTTTCACCGAAGATAGCACGTAGTAGGCGCTCTTCGCTGCTTAGTTCTTGTTCGCCCTTTGGGGTAATCTTACCAACCAAAACATCACCAGACTTAACTTCAGAACCAATCTGAACAATTCCGCTTTCGTCAAGGTGTCGCAAAGATTCTTCACTGACATTTGGAATATCGCGAGTCACAATTTCATCACCGAGTTTAGTCTCGCGGACTTCAATGGTGTAATCTTTGATATTGATGTTTGTCAAAGTGTCATCTTGAACAACGCGCTGAGAAAGGACAATTGCGTCGTCCATGTTGTAACCGCCCCATGGCATGAAGGCTACGACTAAGTCTTTACCTAATGCTAGTTCGCCATCTTCAATTGATGCACCTTCGATTAAAATATCACCTTCTTTAACCATCTGGCCGCGAGTTACGCGAACTTTTTGGTTAATACAGCGGTCGTCATTGCTTTTCGTAAAGTGGATTAATTCGTAAGATTTAACACCGTCTTTATACTTAACGCTAACAACATCGGAATCAGCACGAACGACTTCGCCTTCACCGCTAGCTAGAATTAATTGGCTAGTATTTTTAGCGATTTCGCCTTCAATACCAGTTCCAACGATTGGAGCTTTAGGAGCAATAAGTGGGACTGCTTGCTTTTGCATGGCCGAACCAGTCAAAGCTCGGTCAACACGGTCTTTTTCGATGAATGGAATTAAGGCTGCAGATGAACCAAGGATTTGCTTGTGAGCTGCGTCGACAAAAGTCACTTCTGTCGCGTCAACTTGCTCTGGCAAGATACCATTTCGGGCACTAACACGTAAGTCAGCAAATGAATTATCGGCATTTAATTTAACACTGGCGTCGGCAATAACTTCGCTCTCTTCATGAGCAGCGTCCATATAGACAACTTCGTCAGTAACTTTACCGTCAACAACCTTCAAGTAAGGAGTTTCAATAAAGCCGTATTCGTTAACACGAGCATAAGACGCAAGGTTTAGTACTAAACCGATGTTGGCACCTTCTGGTGTTTCAACAACACAGAGGCGACCATAATGAGTAGGGTGAGCATCACGAACATCAAAGCCAGCACGTTCGCGCGAAAGACCACCAGGTCCCATTGAGCTTAGGCGGCGTTTGTGTGAAAGTTCGGCCAAAGGATTTGTTTCGTCCATTAACTGTGAAAGTTGTGAGCTAGCAAAGAATTCGCGGACAGCGGCAACAACTGGACGAGCATTAATAAGTTGGCTTGGAGTAACACTCTCAAGGTCGCTCATGCTCATGCGGTCCATAGCGTTGCGTTGCATACGAAGCATACCAACGCGGAATTGTCGGGCAACTAATTCGCCAACCAATTTAACGCGGCGGTTTGATAGTGAGTCGATATCATCAGCTTTATCCTGAGTATTATTTAAACGAATAATCTCACGGATGATAGCGATAAGGTCGCTAATCTGGAAAACACGATTTTCAGTAGTATTGGCAACTTCAAGGCCAAGTCGTTGGTTTAATTTGTAGCGGCCAACGCGGCTGTAGTCGAAACGCTTGAAATCAAAGAACATGCGTTCAATCATTGTGCGAGCGTTATCAACAGTCGCAAGGTCACCTGGTCGTAGACGGCGATAAACTTCGATTAAAGCTTCGTTTGATCCACGAGCTGGATCTTTATCGAGGGTGGCATCGATATATTTAACTTCACCGGTATCAATATCTTCAAAAAGACTCTTAATTTCAGAGGTCTTGCTGTAACCCAAGGCCCTAAATAGCGTCGTGATTGGTAATTTGCGACGTCGGTCGATTTTTACATATATTACACCATTACTTGCGGTCTCAATTTCAAGCCATGCGCCACGGCCTGGAATAAGTTTGGCACCATAAAAATTACGAGTCGTAGATTTATCAGCCGTGAAAAATACACCAGCACTTCGTGTAAGTTGAGAGACAACTACGCGTTCTGTACCGTTAATGATAAATGTTCCACGATCGGTCATCCATGGGTAGTCACCAAGATATATCTCTTGCTCTTTAACTTCACCAGTGACTTTGTTAATTAATTCAACTTTAGCCTTCAAAGGAGCGTCAAAAGTTAAATTATTCTCTTTGGCATCTTTTTCAGTAGTCTTTGGCTCTAAGAATTCGTATTGATTGAACCTTAGTGACAATTTTTGACCAGTATAGTCATCGATTGGGTTTAGTTCCGAGAAAATCTCGCTTAGACCGGTTTCGACGAATTCACGCCAGCTGTCTTTTTGGTGAGCTATTAAATTTGGTAGAGGTAACGCATTGTCGCCTTCGGTAAAAAAGACGCGTTTAGCGCTATCAGGTTTGGCTTTAGCCATAATTGATGCTACTCCTCGCTTAACACTGAACTAAAATGAAATACCAATTCAAGATAGTTTCAATGTATAATTTGTTTTAGTTAATAGGGGTTCTTTGGCGCCGAAGATTCCCTTAACTGGGGTCATCCTTCTGTACAGTGCCACCCATACAAAAAGGCATTAAATAACCGCAGCTACACTACTTCTTACATCTATTTTGTAACACAAAGAAAGAATAGTCAATACAATTTAATTACTTATTTATAATTCTAAGACCTAATAATAAAACTTAGTCTTAGAATATGGCTATTCTACAAACCGTCGCCGACTAAAAGCGTTGAACGGAAGCCAGAGACGCCACCGGTAACACCTGTTGAGTTGCCAATACAGCCACGGAAGTGAATAATACCGGCTTTTGTAGTATCCGACGGCGATCCTCCGCGAATCACCCATGGGAATAGTGTACTAATTGACGAAGAATAATCGCCAAACCATGACGTTGTCGAAAGTAGCGTCGAGGTGCTGCTGGCTTCATACATAGCCGAACCTTTATCGTTTACACTATAACCACTATATCTATTTATATACTTATTTTCGATAGTAGCTGGATTTGCAAAACCACTATTCTTTGCCGTGTTGTTATAAACGCCCATGACAATCTCCCACGCGCCACCGCTCATACCGTATATTCCCGTAACATTTCCTGTCGTGCTAGATTTTTGACCATTTGTCGTGTCATAGGCGCGTAAACAACCCGTCGTAGACGCAGCCGACACGCTATCGCCTGCGCATCCTGTCATTGAATTATTAGCAGGGTTAATCCAAACTTCGGCATTCGCACCATATGTCGATAATGCCAAGAAAGCGGCTGCGCCCCATTCATTATTGGTAGGAACATGGGTGTCGATATTTGCACCGCTAGTACCCCATCCGTATCTGGCGCTAGTTTCTAGCGCACGAGTCGTATTGAACGTTGTTGAGATATTAGCCGAAGTATAGGCAGCGACGTTCGGGACAAACGATATATTATTCGCATCAGCGCCACTCGCCTCAAATTTTGCAACCCACATACCTGGTAACTGCTTATCATTCGCATCGCCATTGCCAAAATTAAAGGCCGGGTGATTTGTCCAGCTATTGTTTGAGTCATTCGAAGTCCCGGCGTTAACTATCGTAACCGTGCCACCCCTTGTATCATCTGTATCCATACTAAATTGAGCATTGACGGTACCACCGCCGGCGGCATTAGTGTGCCAACCTGTCGAAATCTTGTAAATATACCTTGGAACCCAAACCCAGAATGACCCATCGGCAGTTCTGGCATTTGCCCATTGTTTCGTCGTATAGTCATACCAACCCGAATCATCCGAAGTGGTCGCAACCCAGGACGAACCGTCCCACTTAACTGGCGTCATACCGCAAACTAATTGAGGAGCATTTACACCTTTTGATGAATTATAGAATAAACCAGAAGTCGCTTTCGTCCACACGCCAGTCTGAGCACTTGACGTATAAATTCCCTTACCGCCCGCTGTTAATGCATCTCTAAAATTATTGTTCAAACCCGAGAATAAGAAGTCGGCAATTGCCACAATCGACTTAAATATTCTAACAATCGTAATGTTATTATTTTGAAAAGCAGTTGTACCAATCGTAGTAACGTTTAAAGGGATAGAAAGTTCAGTTAAATTATTATCCTTGAATGACCCATCACCCAAAGTCGTTAAGCCGCATCCGATGCTTAAATCAGATATTGAATTGCCAGCAAAGGCATTTGCTCCAATCGTAGTAACCGAATCAGGGATAATAACGCTCGTTATGGCATTATTTTGAAAGGCACCATCGGCGATAGTAGTTACTGTCGTTGGTATATTAACCGCAACAATACCACCATCGGCAAAAGCATTACTGGATATACTAGTAACCGTCTGACCTCCCACCGTATCGGACAATATTAAATTATCAGGACAAAGCGGACTATTACTATATGCCATCACCGAACCGCCCACTATCGTATAGCAAGAATCTGGCGCGACCGCAGGCGTAGCTGGGTTAAGTGGGATAAAAGCTACAGGGTTATTGCCATTTGTAATTAAATATGACACGCCGTCATATTCAGCGACTAGTGTATAGCCATTTGGGTTAGGTCCGGCATCTGGATAATAAGTATATGAAACTTTATCATTCGTATTTAAGCATATATTACCAGAAGTTGGAGTCGGGCAGCTATCAATACTTATTGGGAATGCTCCGTTGTCCATTTTAAATTGGCTTAGTTGATTCGAGGCGATAGTTAAGTTCGTAGTGACTAAAGCGATGGAAGTCTTTTTTTGAAGACTGTTGAGACCAATAACTGTGACTGTAGATAAAACACCAATTATTACAACGATGACAATTAGCTCGACTATAGTAAACGCATTGCGTTTTGCCGTCTTAGCACTGACCACATCAACCTCCAATTTTAATAATACTTATACTTTTTAGTATATTATTAAGCTAAATATTTTGGCAATAGTAAACATAACGATTATAAGAAGAAACTAAGCTTTATTCATCTTTTTTAATAATTGCGTCAACTAAACCGTAAGCGACTGCCTCTTCGGGCTTCATCCAATAATCTCGTTCCATGTCGTCTTTAATTTTTGCAAGCTTTTGACCAGTATTTTTTGCAAGTAACTCGGCTAACATTTCTTTAACTGCAATGCCCTCTTTAAGATCAATTTCCATATCAGTTACCTTACCTTGAGTGCCACTACTCGGCTGATGAATCATAACTTTACTATGTGGCAAAATAAAACGTTTTCCTTTAGCGCCACTTGATAATAGAAACGCGCCCATACTAGCCTGCAGACCAATTCCGATCGTTTGAACATCTGGTTTAATGTACTGCATCGTGTCGTAAATCGCCATGCCATCGTAAACACTACCGCCAGGGCTATTAATATATAACTTTATGTCCTTTTTCGAATCAGCATATGCCAGGTGTAGTAATTGAGCAACGACAAGATTAGCCGTATGTTCATCAACTTGTTCGCCTAGAAAAATGATTCTCTCGTTTAACAAACGAGAATAAATGTCGAATGATCGTTCGCCTTCGAAAGTCCTTTCGATAACACTTGGAACGAGATAATTTGATGGCTTTGTCATATATCTATTATATAACACATACCAATTGGGCATTTATAAAAACGCACCGCAACTTTGGAAAGCGCGGTGTGTTTAATAAAACGAAATTATTATTTACTATTCAAAGCCAATAATATATTTACCGTTTTGTCTGTAAGTAAACGATTAGCGATATCATTTCGAACTTCGGGCTGTTCAAGTTGCTCTAAAGCTTTTGGATTCTTGCCATATTGTTGTTTATAGATATTGATTTGATTTTCCAACTCTTCAGTTGAAGCCACAACTTTTTCAATTTTACTTAATTCAGCCAGTACTAGGCTTGCTTCGACTCGCCTCTTGGCGATATCACGAACTTCGGCTTCAAGCCATTTTTCTTTAGTTTCGAAACCTTTATTTTCAAGATACTGGTCAATCGATAAACCTTGGTACATTAAATTCTGAGTAAAATCTTGTTCAATGGATTTCATCTGATCCAAAACTAATATTTCTGGAGCTGGCGCATGGCTAATTTCAACTAATTGCTTAACTAATTCATCTTTTAGCTTTTCGGTCGATTCACGTTCTTTTTGTGAAGTTAGCTCACGTTTGATATCAGCCTTAAGTTCAGAGATTGTTTTGAATGGGCCTGCTTTTGCAGCAAATTCATCATTAAGTTCAGGCAGAATAGGTTCTTTTAGAGAGTTTAAAGTCGTCGTAAACGTAACTTTAGCGCCTTTTAGTTCAGCCGAGCCATAATCAGCTGGGAAGGTTAAATCAAGATCAAAGGTATCGCCAATATTTCGCCCAACGATTCCCTCTTCAAAACCAGGAATAAATTGACCAGAACCGAGCTTTAATTCGTGACCCTTAGCAGCGCCGCCATCGAAAGCCACGCCGTCTTTTTTGCCAACAAAATCAATATTTGCTTCGTCGCCTAATTTAGCAGCGCGAGTTGCTTCCTTTTTCTCTGCAAATCCTTGGCGAATGCGTTCGATAACTTCGTCAATATCTTTATCGGTAACGACCACTTTTTCAACTTTAGCTTTTAGCTTTTTGTAGTTACCAAGTTTAATAGCCGGCAAGATTTCAGCCTCAGCCGTAAATTCAAGTATTTCACCAGGCACAAACTTCTTAACCTCAACCATTGGACGATCCAATGCCTGAATTTTATTCTCTAAAAAGGCTTCGGCAACAGCTTTACTAATTGCGTTATCGACTAATCGTTCTTGAAGCATGTTTGGATCGATATTTTTTACTGCAACCGACATTGGCGCTTTGCCTTTTCGAAAACCAGGAACTTTTAACTCACGAGCTAATTTAGCAGCTGCAACTTGAGTTGCGTCAGACAACGCTTCGGCATCAACCGTAATAGTTAAACTTATTTTTGTATCCGAAATATTT
>Ga0302293_10000364_pt1 | contig 24484 bp, 16 predicted proteins | sample III_Fen_N2_2_FD_198758 | JGI IMG/M metagenome (GOLD analysis project Ga0302293, IMG submission 198758) | Peat permafrost microbial communities from Stordalen Mire near Abisko, Sweden - III_Fen_N2_2 | ecosystem: Environmental > Terrestrial > Soil > Wetlands > Permafrost | place: Sweden: Abisko...
AAAAACATCATGTTGATGCAATGGTTTTGACTGAAATCCGCGATTACAAATCGAACAGTTTTGGTGCTTATGGAAAAAGTACCAGTCCGGTATTTGAATCATTACCTGAACTGGGATTTGCACAACCAGCAGACAAGTCTATTGAAGGTAAAAGCGATGAGACAAGAAGTATTGGTTATGTTTTCAGAATGAAGTATGATTACGACGATAAATACCTGGCTGAATTTACCGGACGATATGATGGTTCGTATAAATTTTCGGGAAATGTAAGCGGAAAACGTTGGGGATTTTTCCCTTCACTTTCAGCAGGCTGGAGAGTTTCCAGTGAAGACTTTATGAAGAACATCAGTTGTATAGACAATTTCAAAATACGCGGATCAGTTGGTATGCTTGGTAACGATGGAGTTAAGGCTTACTCTTATCTGAATACGTATGATTTTAGAGAAAAATCAACCAGTATCGGTGGAAATCTTGTGAACTCGATATACACAACCGGCTATGCAAATCCTAATTTAAGTTGGGAACGTACGCTATCTTATAATGGAGGTTTTGATCTTACTCTGTGGAAAGGTTTGCTGGGAGTGGAGTTTGATGCATTCTATAATTATACTTATGATATTCTTACAGAAATGGGTTCAAACTATGCACCATCTATGGGTGGGTATTATCCTTCGTACGAGAACTATAAAAGAATGGATACTAAAGGTATTGAAGTTACTCTGACACATCGCAACCATGTCGGAACAGGTAAAAACACCTTTAATTTTGGTAGCAGTTTTAATTTCACTTTCGCAAAAAGCCGTTGGTTGCGCTATCCCGATAGCCCCAACACTCCGGATTATGCAAAACTAACAGGAAAGGCTGTTGGAACTCTCTTTGGTTGGGTTGCCGATGGACTTTACCAAACCGAAGCTGAAATCAAGAATTCTGCATGGCCGTTTGGTGAAAAACCACGTACTGGTGATATTAAATATGTTGACTTAAACGGAGATGGAATTATTGATTATCAAGATAAGGCATTTGTTGGAAAATCAAACAAACCAGAATTGGTTGCCGGTTTGAACCTTTTTGGTGACTGGCGTGGATTTGATTTCAATGTGCAATTTACAGGTGCTGCCGATTGTCAGGTATCTATGACCGGTACCTACTACAACGGATATGATGACAATACAATTTATACGAAAACATTTAATGGAGGTGCAAATTCACCTGCTTATCTGGTTGAAAATGCATGGCGTCCGGATAATACCAGCGGCACATATCCGCGTCTGACTGTAAATGATCCTCATAATAACAATGGACTGGCTTCTACATTTTGGTTCCGTGATGGAAAATACATTCGTATGAAATCAGCTCAGATAGGATATACTCTTCCGGCTACATTGATGAAAAAAGTAGGAATCACTAAAACAAGAATTTATGTTCAGGGATCTAACTTGTTCACATTATCAGGTCTGCCTCAGGGAATTGATCCGGAATCACCTAGTGTAAACAATGGCTATTATCCTCAACAAAAAACATTTATGACAGGTATTACCCTTACATTCTAAATTTGAAGATATGAAAAGTATAAGTAAAAAAATATTAAGTGTAGTAATGATAGGTTGCTCACTTGGTTTTATGGGGTGTAGTGATTATCTTGACTTAACACCTACTGACAGAGCTTCCGATAAATTGATATGGAGCAAACCTGAATATGCTGAATTGGCTGTAAATGATTTTTACAATTCAATTAATTTATATGGAAGCTTTGGTATAAACCAATCAGTTGATGGTATGACCGAAGGTTTTACCGAGACGCTGAAATATGGTTCGAAAACAAATAGTACCCATATGGACAGATGTAATTTGTTTGTATATGCCGGAGTAATGTCTGCCAGTTGGGCTTCGTACGATTTAGGTGCCTGGAAGGATTTATACGAACGTATCCGCCGTGTAAACGAGGCTATGAGCAATATGAATAAATATAGTTCTTTCGATGCTGCCACTACAGCACAGATTTTGGGTCAACTTCGTTTCTTCCGCGCATACTATTATTTCGAATTGCTGAAACGGTACAAAGAGGTTATTTTATACACCGAAGATCTCACTGAGATTAAAACTAACAAACCAATAAGTACAGAAGCGCAAGGATGGGATATGGTTGAAGCCGACTTGAAATTTGCCGGTGAAAATCTTCCTCAGGAATGGGAAGCAATTAATTTTGGACGAATTACAAGTGGAGCATCTTATGCTTTGTTGTCCAGAGCAATGCTTTATGCCGAAAGATGGGATGTAGCTAAAAGTGCTGCTTCTAAAGTTATGAATTCAAATAAATATAAACTGACAGCCAATTATGCAGACGCTTTCAAGTCTGGAAAAAATGGTAATACAGAAGCTATATTGGAATATAACTATAATGCAAGTGGCATAACTCATAATTTTGATGATGAATTCTCACCGGTAGGCGATGCAGGTGTTCAACAAGGTGGATTAGGAACTCCTACACAGGAAATGGTAGAATCATATGAACTGGCAACAGGCGGTTTCCCCGATTGGTCGGCATGGCATGGCAGCAGTACAACAACTCCTCCTTACGACAAGCTGGAACCTCGCTTTCAGGCTTCAATTCTATTTAACGGTGCTTCGTGGAAAGGACGTAAAATTGAACCTTTTGTGAATGGAGCTGACGGTTGGTGTCAATATAGTGTTGATCCGGCTCCGGCAGGACGTACTACTACCGGTTATTATTTAAGAAAACTGGTTGACGAAACTCATAATCTCTCGGTAAAAACAGCAAGTACACAACCCTGGATTTCTATTCGTTACGCGGAAGTGTTGTTGAACTTTGCCGAAGCATGTTACCAAACAGGAAAAGCAGATAGTGCTAATATAGCTGTTAAGGCAATCAGAGACAGAGTTGGATTACCTTATACAAGTAAGACAGGTGCCGAGCTGATGGCTGCTATTCGTCAGGAACGTAAAGTAGAACTTTCTTATGAAGGACTTCTTCTCTGGGATATGCGTCGCTGGAAATTAGCAGCTACTGAATACACCGGATATCGGGTACATGGATTGAAAATTGAAAAAAATCTTGATGGTACTTTCACCTATACTTATGTCGATTGTGATAAACAAGATCGCTATTTTCCTGCAAAACTTTATCGTATTCCTCTTCCACAAGATGAATTGACAAACAATACGGCTATTCAACAATATCCAGAATGGAGATAACAAGTAATAATAAAAGCAATATGAAAAAGCATATATATATAATACTAACAGGAATTGCGGGACTTTTCCTGGGTTGTCAATCGCCCGATGATCTTGTTTCATCAACCAATAATATGGGACTGAATAGTCTGACAAGCTATTTTGTTGAAGGTGATTATACCAACGCTGAATTTAAAACAACGGTAACAGATATTAATTCTGATATTGTTATAAATATCCCATATTATTATCCGGAGGAAAGTGACTTAACAACAGCAATTACTCAAATGAGAGTGATTGCTTCGATGGACGATAATTGCACTATTTCTCCAAAATTAGGAATTTTGGATTTGACTAAAAAGAATTACTTCCAGTTTACAAATGGACGTGGCGAAACCAAACAAATTTGTATTACCGGAGCAATTAAAAAGTTAAGCGGTACTCAAATTACCTATTTCGCAGTTCCGGCAAATGATGCAACGGGTTTTGCAGGTGTAACGGGAACTATTGATCAGGATAAAAAAGTGATTTCGCTGATTACTACCGACGATCTCTCGGCTGTGAATGCAGATTTCAAATTGTCTCCGCATGCCACTATTTCGCCCGATCCGAAAGCTACTATTGTAAATTTGAATGTGAGTACACAATTTACTGTAACTGCACAAGATGGTAGCACCGGCACTTATACGGTAAGTAAAGCAGCTCCTGAAAAAGTGCCTTATGGTTACCGGTCTGGCAGCCAGAAGTTACTCTGGTCATTCGACTTCACAACTGCAGGTTTTGCATGGGGTGCTACAAACAATGCATCGCTTGCATCCATTGGGAACAACTTGATTGTAAACATGGGTAATGGCAGTACACCAATTTATTTCAATAGGGTTACCGGAGCTAAAATTGGTGAAATAAACTTAGGTTCGGCCAGTGCAGGCGGTTGTGTAACCAACGATTTGAATGGAAATCTCTTGCTTTGTAATTATGCTGCAGATGGCAATACATTCAAGATTTATAAAACAAAATCGATAACCACAGCCCCTTCTGTATTTATCTCTTACAGCAATTCCACCGGATCGATACTAGGACGAAAGATGTCGGTACAAGGTAATATTGACGGAGATGCCATTATTAGTGCAGAACTTGAAAATGCTAACGGCTCAAGTAGCTATGTTCGCTGGATTGTAAGTGGAGGAACTGTTGGTGCACCTGAAGTAATCACGATGACTGGTATTGGAGGTTGGAGTAGTGCTGTCACTATCGGAGATATTGTTTATGCAACAACAAAACCTTCGGATGGTTATTTTACAACTTTCTATGATGCCGATGTATTGCATTACATGAAAGGAACAACCAGCCAGGCTAGTCTGAATCCTAAAAATGATGGTAATGCATGGGGATACAACTATAGTTGTCTTGACACAAAACCATTCAACGGAGCTAGATATTTAATAATGGGTGCTATTTCGCATTTTCCTCAATGGGGAATGAATACACAGATCTACCTGTACGATGTAACAAGTACCGGACAGTTTACAGGTACTGTTGATGAGTCTTCGGCACTTACTTTCAGCCCGGCTATTACCTCATATAATGGTACGGATGGAGTATCGGCTACGGGTGATGTTTTATTGGTACCTTCAGCCGATGGTTACACATTAACTTTGTATTACATCGACAACAATTGTAAAGCACTTGGCGCCTATCAATTTGATTGTATCAAAAAGTAGAAAAAATAGAGTCCGGCACCCTAATCAATCAATCAGGGTGTCGAACCCTTTTATAATAAACCCTTTTTATAATATATTTCAGATATGTATAAAATAAAATGTAAAACCTCAAATATTCTTATTGTCATTGGATTTGTATTTATACAAACGCTTTCATCGTGCAGTCATCATGACAATAATCCTCCCGTTTGGGAATGGGAGGATCCTATTAGCGACGCTGCCAGTACGGATTCAGTAATTTTGGCTCAGGGCTGGAAATTGCAAACCGGATTTGGCGAAATGCCCTCTTATATAAAAGTGTATAAATCATCCGCTGCATTACTAAACAAAAATGCAATAGCCTATATTGCTGTGGCTGATGTGAATAAAAAAGCAACTTTCAATGTATTGGGAGATGCATCAGGATATAAAACTCCCACCGAATTTTACAATGCTGACAAAGCTCCTATCATTGTCAATGGAGGATATTTTTGGGATGGAAACTCATTAAGTATGCTGTGTCGGGACAGCAAAATAATTTGCCCTAACAATCAGATTGAATACCGATCAAATGCCACAGTGCTTTATTATCCGACTCGGGGTACATTTGGACTTATGACTGATGGAACGTATAAAGTAAACTGGATTTACACAAACAACGACGTGACTTATTCATACCCTGCTCCAGCCAATAACAAGAGCGGAGCAACGCCTCTATCAATGCCATCGGCTTCATTTCCTTCAGGTGCTACTTTATGGAAAGCTAAAACAGCTATTGGAGCTGGCCCGGTTTTGATAAAAGACGGAAAGGCAATCAATTCATTTTCTGAAGAACTGTTTGATAGCGAAAGTGGAATACAACCCGAAGCAAATGCTCCCAGAACATCCATTGGCATTACAAAAAAAGGGTTCATGATATTTTTTGTATGTGAAGGAAGAAACATGACTCCAGGCGTACCTGGTTTTACACTTGCCGAAGAAACAAAAATACTTCAAGATATAGGTTGTGTGGAAGCGTTAAACCTCGATGGTGGTGGATCTTCTTGTATGTTGGTAAATGGTCAGCAGACTATTAAGCCAAGCGATGGAACTCAACGAAAAGTGGTTACTGCTGTTTCATTTAAGTAATTGATTTGATAAATTATGAAAACAACTAAATTATTTTTCTCCCTACTTCTCTTTTTCTTTGTTTTGCTCCTTTCATCATGTAAGGACGGTTCGACCGGTTTGCCGGATGTGGTTGCCCCTGAGCCTACTGACGGAACATTCAATGTCAATCCAAATGCAGTGGTGGCAGATGTTATAAAGAAAAACAATATCACGGTTTGGATAGAAGGTAATGCCAATTTCGAACGGTTTAATTCGGCAGATAAGATAAATACTGTTTTGGCAAAAGTAAAAGCCATGGGTGCTACCGGAATTATTGTTGAAGTAAAAGGAATGACCGGTTTTGTACAGTATAATAGTAACATTGCCGGACATTTGAAAGAGAATAACGGGATGATTCAGCCGGAATCACTTGATTATTTAGGTGAAATGGTGAAAGCTGCCAGAAAAAACAATCTGTACATTTATGCAGCCATGAGCATTATGACCGAAGGTTATGGCGGTCGTGGACTGGCTTATACAAATGCAGATTTTATGAATATGCAGGCGCAAATTGTTCAGGTGAACAATAGTGATGGAACCGACATAACAGTCAAAAAGATGTCGGACATGCCCAACGCTTCTGGTGCCGTATTTATGAATCCTATCTATTCAAAGGTATATGATTATGAAGTTTCGTTGCTTAAAGAAGTGGTACATAACTATGACATTGACGGAATTATTCTGGATTATTGTCGCTATTACGATGTATCTTCCGATTTTTCTACCTATTCATTGGAGCAGTTTAAAACATGGGCGAACCTTTCAACCACTCCTGTACCTTCAGATATTGTAAAATCGTGGGAAAGAAACACCTCGGCTGACAATGTAGGCACCGGAGTAAAAGAAGCCGGAACGTATGCACGCCAGTGGCTTGAATGGAGAGCATCGAATATCAAAAATATTGTAGATAAAATGCGGACAGACCTGAAAGCCGTGAACCCGAACATTGTGTTCGGCACGTATAGCGGAGCGTGGTACGATTCTTATTATACAGTTGGAGTGAATTGGGCCAGTACCAATTACGATACATCCAAAGATTACCAGTGGGCAACTTCCACGTACAAAAATACCGGATATGCCGAAGAGTTGGATCAGTTTTATACAGGAAATTACACCAACACCATAACCGGAGCAGGTTGGTGGACGGTAAACGGAGAATTATCAGGAACAGATATTGTGCTGAAAAGTGCAACAGGTCTGTTGGCTTCCCGATATTACGGAGGCGTTGATTTAGGAAATACCCAATGGACAGATAAAAGCAATATGACTAACGCCATTTCTACCATTTTAAATCACACGGGTGGTATCATGTTGTTCGATTTAGTACATATTGATGATTCGAAATACAATCAATTCGGAATACAGTTGTATGATGACATAAAAACGACAATTAGTGCTTATAAGAATAAATAGATTGTCTTTATTTCAAACTAAATGTTGATTTCTGATTTGTAGCAGTGGCTATCGGTTTTTTATTCTTGACTTAAATTAGCATTATACCAATTCCAATCAGTTTTGTTTCAATTCTAACCGGAATTATACCAATGTATATTATTCAATATTCGAAAAAAGACAGATACGTGAAAACATTTAAAATAATATCCATTTCTATCTTTCTGCAATTTACAACGGGCTATTCGGTTGTAGAAGCTCAACAGATTGTCACCCTATCGAAAGAGAAAGTAGAAGATAAAGTGCGCGGTGCCTGGGCAGGCAAAATGATCGGAGTGATGTACGGACGGGCGATGGAGTTCAAAGCCACCGGAGTGATGTATACCGGAGATATATCATGGACTCCGCAACAGGTTGAAAAATCATTGCTGGAAGATGACATTTATGGTCAGCTAAGCTTTATGATGACTATGGAAAGACTTGGACTCGATGCTCCTGTTGATTCTTTGGTCAAGAACTTTGCAAATGCCGGTTTTCCTTTGTGTCACGCCAACCTGCAAAGCCGAAAGAATTACTTTGATCATATTCCGGTAGGAGAAGCCGGAAAGCCGGAAAACAATATGCATGCCGACGATATTGACTTTCAGATAGAGTCGGACTTTATAGGGTTTATCAATCCCTGTATGCCGCAGTCTTCCAATAAGCTATGTCGCAGAGTTGGTTCCATTATGGCATACGGCGACGGCATGTACGGTGGTATGTATCTTTCGTCTATTCACGCTCTGGCATATAATAATGAGAATATTGAAAGTATAATAACGAATGCACTGAAGTCTATTCCGCAGCAAAGCACCTATGCCTTGTGTATAAAAGATGTACTTGCCGCTTACCATCAGGATTCCACCGACTGGAAAAAAGCCTGGGAGAAAATTCAGCACAGATGGGGCGATATAGACATTTGTGCACCTTATCATACTTTCGACATTGATGCAAAACTGAATGGTGCCTTTGTTACCATCGGTCTGCTTTATGGAGGCGGCGATTTTAGGAAAACAATGGAAATCACCATCCGGTCAGGACAGGATACCGATTGTAATACATCCAATGCCGCAGCAGTATTGGGTTTGATTCACGGATACAAAGCCATTCCCGATGAATTGAAATCCTATATTCCGCAAATTGCAGATAAAAACTTTCTGTACACCAGCTATTCGTACAATAAAGCGGTACAACAGACTTTGGCTTTTATCGCCGAAAACGTAAAGAATAACGGTGGCTCGGTTGGTAGCGATTCTTATTTTATAAAGTCGCAAAAACCGGTAGCGCCCAGACTTGAACAAGGATTCAGAAACATCAGAATGAACTATCAGGTACAGGTAAAAGACAAAGCCAACTGGAAATTTGATAGCAACTGGAAAGACTTTGTGTACGGCGATGGCGATAATGATTTATATGCCTTAGCTACCAAGGCCGGAGCTACAGTAGAAATTGATTTCACAGGAACAGGCGTATCATTGCTTGGAAGCTGGAACGTGGATGCAGGCAAAGCAAAGGTGTATATAGACAATCGGTTTATAAAAGAAATCGATACTTACTACCGCGAAGAAGCCGGGAAATACGATGTAAACAGAGCCTACCTGTTCCATCAGTTCGGATTGAAGAATGGCAAACACACCCTGAAAGTCATTGTTTCGGAAGATAAGAATGCACATTCATCGGGCAATAAACTCTATATCGAAAGAATAATAGCATATAAAACAAGTGACAAATGAAATATATTAATCAACTAAGAATTCTCACTTTCATCTTTTTATGCCTGCTGACAACCGGAAGTTTGTTGGCACAGCAGCGGGAATTGAACGGACGGGTGACATGCAACGGCAATGGTATTGCCAATGTAGTGGTGAGCGATGGCATCAGTTGTACCCGAACAGATGCGGCAGGTAATTATAAATTCTTTGCCGACAAGGCTGCTTTTATTTATATCTCCACGCCGGCAGGTTATCTGACCCGGGTAGAGAATTCCATTCCTGTTTTTTACCAGAGTATTGGTACAAATACCGGAACATATAATTTCGAACTTACAAAGAATACAAAGGACGACACAAAACATGTATTTCTGGCGCAAGCCGACGTACAGCTGACCGACAACGATTGTCTGGAAACATACAAAAAAATGCTGCCCGATTGTGCCGAGCTTATCAAACAAGAATCAAAAAGCAAGGACATTTTCAGTGTCGACTGCGGCGATATAGTGGGCGATACACCTGCCTTATATCCCGGTTATATCAAAGCGGCAAGTGTTTTGAACATTCCGGTGTACCGGGCCATCGGTAATCATGATATGGATTATTACGGACGAACATTTGAAACATCGTACAAAACCTTTGAGAAATATTTTGGTCCGACCTACTATTCCTTCAATAAAGGCAAGGCGCATTATATTATTTTGAACGACAACTTTTTTCTGGGCAGAGACTATTTCTACATGGGCTATATCGACGAGAAAACATTTCATTGGTTAGAGCAGGATCTTTCGTATGTTGCCAAAAGCTCACCGGTGTTTGTGGTGATGCATATTCCTTCGCAACTACAGGAAAAGCAGGTTCCGTTTGAATATAACTACAGTGCCATTGCCGACCAGATGGTAAATGCCGGAGCTTTTCACGAAATATTGAAACCTTATCAGGCGCATATCATTTCCGGTCACATGCATTACAACCGAAACCTGGTTTATTCTTCTAATTTGATGGAACATATCACCGGTGCAATATGTGGAATCTGGTGGAGAGGCGATATTGGTTTAGACGGAACACCCCGTGGATACGGAGTCTACGAAGTAGATGGTACGCAGGTTAAATGGTATTATAAAAGTGCCGGATACGCTAAAGAATATCAGGTGCGCACTTATCCGGTAGGAGCTTCATCTCAATATCCGAACGACGTGATAGCCAATGTATGGAACTGGGATAAAAACTGGAAAGTAGAATGGATAGAAGACGGCGTAAACAGAGGTGAGATGATTCACTATACGGGCAACGATCCCAAAGCCGAAGCATTGTGTGCCGACAGGGAAAAGGTAAAATACGATTGGATCACGATTAACCCTACCGATCATTTGTTCCGCGCCACGCCACAGAAAAAAGGAGCTAAAATAGAGATTAAAGTAACCGATCGGTTTGGTCAGGTGTATCTAAATAAAATATGATTATCCTTTATTTCACCGAATCAAATGATAATACCACAAAAGGATCACAAAGTGGCTGTGTCAAAAGCACGCAAAAAACGCAAACGACACTAATTTTCGCAAATAAGATTTGTAAAGTAGAATATTATTTGCAGAATTCCAATTTGATAAGATTGCGTTAATTTGCGCATTTTGTGTTATTTGCGTGCTATTAGGTAACAAAGCGGATATTGATAAAAGAAAATATAAGTTCAAAAGATGAATAACAGAAATAAAACAAGGCTAATTATTGCATGCTTACTCTGCACAGGCATTGCGCAAGCCAAAGTAACACTTCCATCTATATGGGGTGATAACATGGTGTTGCAGCAACAATCGGAAGTTCATTTTCACGGAAAGGCAACTGCCGGGAAAGCTGTTACGCTGAATGCATCGTGGAATAAAAGCAGTATTAAAACAAAAAGCGATGCATCCGGACATTGGAGTGCAGCAATTCGTACACCGGCTGCCGGTGGTCCGTTTAGCATTTCTATTTCCGACGGTGAAACGCTTGAATTGAAAAACATACTGGTGGGCGAAGTCTGGTTTTGCTCCGGACAGTCGAACATGGAAATGCCCGTCAAGGGATTTCGTGGTCAACCGGTCTTTGGTTCTCAACCCTATATTGCTTCGGCCGATCCCAATCGTCCGCTACGATTATTTACCGTGAAAAACGACTGGAGCACTACCCCAAAAGAAGATGTAGAAGGGCATTGGAGCCTGAGCTCGCCCAAAGAAGTTTCCACCTTTAGTGCTGCAGCCTATTTTTTCGGAAATATGTTGCAGAAAATTCTGGGAGTGCCCGTAGGACTGGTGCATTGCTCCTGGAGTGCTTCCAAGATTGAAGCCTGGATGGATAAAGAAACGCTGGCAGGTATTCCGGAAGTGGATCTTTCGGTATTAAAGAACAAAGAATTCGGTTATCCCAACGGAACTCCTACCCTACTCCATAATGCAATGGTACAACCGCTCGAAGGCTTTCCCGTCAAAGGGGTACTGTGGTATCAGGGCGAAGCCAACAGCAACGAACCGGCACTGTACAAAAAGCTTTTTCCGGCACTGGTGGCACAATGGAGAAGGTTTTTCCGTTCACCCGATCTGCCTTTTTATTATGTGCAAATAGCACCCTGGCAATCGGGCAACAAAGACGAGTTAGACTGGGCATGGTTTCGCCAGGCACAACTGGAATTGATGAAAGAAGTACCGAATGTAGGCATGGTTACCACCACCGATGCCGGAAGCGAGATCTTTATTCACCCGCCATACAAAATAAAGGTCGGCGAACGTCTGGCTTATTGGGCGCTAGCTAAAACCTATGGCAAGGAAGGAATTGCTTATAGTGGACCGATCTATAACAGTTGTAAATTGAACGGCAAAATAGTAGAAGTTCAGTTCGATTACGGTGAAGATGGTATGACACCCGAAAATGAAGAGTTGAAAGGGTTTGAAATTGCCGGCGCTGATGGTAAATTTCTTCCGGCACGTGCCGAAATTATTGGTGGTTCATCGATTGTAAAAGTGTGGAACGAAACCATCGCAACACCCAAAGAAGTCCGCTATTGCTTTCGCAATTATAAAGAAGGTAATTTATGTAATAATGCCGGGATACCGGCATCGCCTTTCAGGGCAGTATTAAAATAAAATTATAAAAATAACAACTAAATAAAATGATAAGTATGAAGAAAATTGTATTCTTAATGGCGATGTTATTCACCATATCACTCAGCACTCATGCTGCAAAAAAGAAAATAGTAGCGCAAAATAAACAGTCTGTTATGTGGATTGACGGCGAAGCCAATTTTGCCCGGTTCAGTAGTCCCGACACGATAGATTTTTACCTGACCAAATTAAAATCACTTGGTTTTACACAGGTCATTGTTGATGTTCGTCCCATCACCGGCGAAGTGCTTTACGAAAGTGCTTACGCTCCACGCATGGAAGAATGGCAGGGCGCAAAACGAAGCAATTTTGATTATCTGGGTTGCTTTATCAAGAAGGGTCATGAGTTGGGACTGAAAGTTCAGGCTGAATTAAATGTGTTTGTTGCCGGTCATAACTATTTCGACCGTGGAATTATTTATTCAAAACACCCAGAATGGGCTTCTATGGTGTATACACCCGAAAAAGGAATTATACCTATTACTCAGGAAAAACAAAAGTATGGTGCGATGGTAAATCCGATCATTCCTGAATTTCAAAAATACATTTTGAACATCATGAAGGAGATTGTCACAAAATACCCCAAACTAGATGGTATCGTTTTAGACAGATGTCGTTATGATGGAATCAGTGCCGATTTTTCAAATTTGTCGCGAACCAAATTTGAAGAATACATTGGCGAAAAAGTTGCTAATTTCCCTACCGATATTTTTACCTGGAAGAAAAATGATGCAGGTAAATATGTTCCTGAACGCGGAAAGTATTTCTTGAAATGGGTAGAATGGCGTACGAAAACCATTTACGACTTTTTCGCGTTGGCTCGCAAGGAAGTGAAATCAGTGAATAAAAACATTTCATTTGGAACGTATACTGGAGCTTGGTATCCTTCGTATTACGAAGTGGGTGTAAACTTTGCCAGCAACAAATACGATCCGAGCAAAGATTTTGACTGGGCAACACCTGAATATAAAAACTTTGCTTACGGCGATTTACTCGACTTTTATATGACCGGAAGTTATTATACCGACATTACAATTGAAGAGTATCACAAAAACAACCACAGCATTTGGAATGAAACCGATAGTCAGGCTCAATCCGGAACCTGGTATTGTGTAGAAGGTTCATGCGCTCATTTGAGAACCATTCTGAAAAACAATAAATTTATGGGTGGTATTCTTGTTGATCAGTTTTACTCAAATCTCGCCAAGCTTCCAAAAGCTATTGAGATGAATCTGAAAGCTTCCGATGGTCTGATGGTCTTTGATATCGTACACATTATCAACAAAAATTTGTGGAAAGAAATTGAAGAAGGCATGATTGCCGGAGGCGCTTTGAAGCCCGCTTCTAAAAGTAAGAGTAGCACAAAATAAATGTCAGAGCTTGTATCAAAAGCACGCAGATGACGCAAACAACACAAATTTTCGCAAATAAGATTTGTGCAGTTGAATATGATTTGCTGAATTTTAATTCAATAAGATTGCGTTAATTTGGACACTTTGTGTCATTTGCGTTCTAAAAAGGCTTTTGATACAGTCCCTTGATTACTAAAACATGAGGAATGAAAAATAAAGAAACAAGTCAACGGGCTTTTGCACTGGATGCTTTGCGAGGATATGCCATCATTACGATGGTGCTATCGGCAACTGTTGCACCCGAAATACTTCCGGGCTGGATGTATCATACCCAAATGCCCCCTCCAACACATGTCTACAATGCTGCTTTATCGGGGTTAACGTGGGTCGATCTGGTTTTTCCCTTTTTCCTTTTTGCTATGGGAGCAGCCTTTCCTTTTTCCATTGGCAAAAAGATGGAGAGAGGCGAAAACCGGTTTCGAATGGTTTGGGATGCTGTACTACGCGGATTACAACTCACGTTCTTTGCCATTTTTATCGAACATTTTTATCCTTACATGCTAAGCTCGCCTCAGGATCCGCGTGCATGGTGTCTTGCCATATTGGCCTTCGCATTGCTGTTCCCCATGTTTATGCGTATTCCGTTGAAAATGCCGGTTTGGGCACATAGAGCCATTAAACTGTCAGCCTACGGTTTAGCTTTTCTACTTATGATAACCCTGCAATATTCCGGAGGTCGAACCTGGAGTTTGGATTCCAGCAATATCATCATTTTGCTACTTGCCAACATGGCTGTTTTTGGTTCTATCCTTTATACCCTGACCAAAGAAAACCGCTGGTCGCGCATTGCAGTGCTCTTTTGCTTAATGGCTATTTTATTATCATCAAGCGTAGAAAGCTCGTGGGCTCAGAGACTGTTCAATTTCACACCCTTTCCGTGGATGTATAAATTCACCTATCTGAAATACCTCTTTATTGTCATTCCCGGTAGTTTTGCCGGAGAATATTTGCTGGAATGGATGAATCAACGCAATACAGGAGGAGGCATCCAATTTAAAAATGACCGCAAACTGTCGGTACTTTTATTGGTATTGACTATTGTCCTTATTGTGTCAAACCTCTATTTTCTGTATTGTCGATTGTTGGTTGCCAACTTAGTGGTTACTGCTTTGCTTTTGGGTGTCGGTTATTTCCTGCTTCACAAAGAAGAAGGCTTCAACCAACAATTGTGGAAGAATTTATTTTATGCAGGGGCTTATTTGTTGTTCCTCGGGCTTTGTTTTGAATCATCCGAAGGAGGAATAAAAAAAGATCCACCTACTTACAGTTACTATTTTGTGACTTCAGGTCTAGCATTTATGGCTTTGTTGGCATTCAATATTATTTGCGACTTTTATGGTTGTATTCGGAGTACTAAGTTTTTAGTCATGTCGGGTCAGAATCCAATGATTGCTTATGTAGCAGGCGACTTGCTTATTATGCCTGTTGCCGGCTTACTGGGAATAACTCCATTACTTAAATATTTCAGTTTAAATGTTGGATTTGGATTCTTACGAGGTGTTATCCTTACAGCCATTGCAGTGCTTGTTACCATGTTTTTTACCCGAATTAAATGGTTCTGGAGAACCTGATTTAAACGGAGTTTTGAATTTTATTCTATATTGAATTTATTTAAATCAAACAAAATGCGATTAATTATACAACCTGATATTTCAGCTATTTCAAACTGGGTGGCAAATTATATTGCCACTCGAATACTTACTTTTTCCCCAAGTGTCGAACGCCCTTTCGTGTTAGGATTGCCAACAGGGTCAACGCCACTTGGCACTTATACAAAGCTCATTGAGATGTATAGCCAGGGATTGGTTTCGTTCAAACATGTAGTTACTTTTAATATGGATGAATATGTAGGAATTACCAAAAATCATCCTCAAAGTTACCACAGTTTCATGTGGGATAATTTCTTTAGCCATGTTGATATTTTGCCTGAAAACACAAATTTATTGGATGGCAACGCCCCCGATTTGGAGGCAGAATGTCTGGCTTACGAAGCAAAAATAAAATCTTTAGGTGGTATCCATCTGTTTTTGGGTGGTATTGGTGCTGATGGTCATATTGCTTTTAATGAACCAGGTTCATCACTGCATTCGCGTACCCGCATAAAAACACTTACACAAGATACGATCATCGCTAATTCGCGATTTTTCAATAACGATATTAGTCTGGTTCCCAAATTAGCCTTGACTGTTGGTGTCGGAACAGTAATGGACGCACATGAAGTATTGATTGTGGTAAATGGACATAACAAAGCACAAGCAGTACAACAGGCAGTAGAAGGTTCAGTAAATCACATGTGGACCATCACAGCTTTGCAGTTGCACCAACGGGGAATTATTGTTTGTGATGAATCTTCAACGACCGAATTGAAAGTCGGCACTTATCGATATTTTATCGATATTGAGAAGATGAGTCTATAATAATATTTGTGTATAAGATATTGAATTTGATTAAATTGCCAAATAATAAATAAATGAACAACACATTTAAATATGCCATCGGAATTGATTTAGGAGGAACATTTATTAAGTTTGGGTTGGTTCGCTCCGATGGTCAGTTGATGTATGAAAACATATTAGCTACAGAGGCAGATAAGACTACCTCTATAGTAATAGCCAATTTAATCTCAGCAGTTAGAAAAACTCAAGAATACGCTCAAGATCAAGGTATTGCACCATTCGGAATTGGTATAGGGACACCGGGGATTATTGATAGAACTTATCGCATTGTACTAGAAGCCAGTAATATTCCAGGTTGGAAAAATTTAAAGTTAGCTGACAGTATTGAACAAGTTCGTGGACTTCCAGTTTGGATTAATAATGATGCCAGCATGATGGGGTTGGGCGAGCAAGCTTTTGGTGCAGCTCGTAATTATTCCGATGTATTATTTTTATCTGTAGGAACAGGTATTGGTGGAGCAATTATTATTGACAATAAACTTTTTGGAGGTTACGATAATCGGGGTGCTGAACTGGGACATACTCCACTTTATAGTGATGGTGTTAGCTGTTCATGTGGCAGTGTTGGTTGTTTGGAAGCATATGCGTCAACTACTGCATTGATTCAACAATTTGAAAATCGTTGTCTGATTGCAGGAATTAGTTTTTCAGAGAAGATAACAGGCAAATTTATAGTTAAGCTTTATCATGAACAACATTCAATAGCCGTAGAATCAATAAATGAACACTGTCGGTTTTTAGGCATAGGAGTTGCAGGTTTAGTGAATATATTTAGTCCTCAGCGAGTGGTTATTGGGGGTGGTATCTCAGAATCTGGGTCATTTTACATTGAGAAGATTAAAGCAGAGATGAAACGATATGTTGTACCTAGTTGTGCTGTGAATACTGAAGTTTGTGCTGCTCAGCTAGGCAATAAAGCCGGAATCTTAGGGGCTGCGCAATGGGCATTTTTGTGCTCACGAGAATAATAAAAAACTAGTCATATTCAAGTGTCAAGACTTCAATCTACAGTTGAATTGTTGAGCGCTCAATTGACATATAATTGATATAGTTAGGAAATCTGTATTTATTGCATAGTAAATAGACTTTTAAAATTAAAGAATTATGAAATACGATTTAAGTTCAAAGATAACATTAGAACGTACTCCAGAGCGTTACTATCGATCGAATGATATGATAGAAAGTCTCCGTCAAACTCGATATGAAAAGTTACGTACAAAAATCTTTTCAGAATCAGACGAAGGTGCTGGTTTTATTGCGCAGAATATAGCTACACTAATTCGTGAAAAAGAAAAGCAAGGTGAGCGTTGTATTTTAGGTTTATCCGGAGGACTTTCACCTTTAGGTGTTTATGATGAATTGGTGAGGTTGCATAGAGAAGAAGGTTTGAGTTTTGCAGATGTTGTTGTTTTTAATGTATCTGAATTCTTCCCTGTTTCTGATCGTGAAATGTATTCGAATGCCCAACTACTAAGAAAGCATTTGCTGGACAGAGTTGATTTTATTCCAGAAAACTTCTACACTCCTGATTCAACAGTCAACCGTACCAATGTATATGATTTTTGTCGCCATTACGAAGAGTTAATTGAAAAAAATGATGGTTTGGATTTAGTATTGGTGAGCGTTGGATTAGTGGGAAACATTGCCTACAACGAACCCGGATCTCAAATTAGTACATTAACAAGGCTAATGCTACTCGATAATGAGTCGCAACGAGATTTGAAACACTACTATAGCTCCATTTCAGAAATTCCTGATAGTGCCATAACCATGGGACTAGCTACTTTACTTAATGCTAAAGAAGTTGTGCTATTGGCTTGGGGTGAACGTAAATCAAGCATTCTGAAAGAAATTGTTGAGGGTAAAGTTGATGATAATGTACCGGCCTCATTCCTTCAACTACATAAAAATGCTATGGTAGCAGTTGATTTAAATGCAGCACAGCAACTCACCCGTATTAGTCACCCGTGGTTGGTTGGTCCTTGTGAATGGACAGATAAATTGATCCGTCGAGCTATCGTTTGGCTTTGTGCTCAAACCAACAAACCGATTCTCAAATTAACTAACAAGGATTATAACCAACATGGTTTGGATGAACTTCTGGCTCAGTATGGTTCAGCTTACAACGTGAATATTGAGATATTTAATGATTTGCAACATACTATTACCGGTTGGCCAGGCGGTAAGCCCAATGCCGACGACAGCAACCGTCCGGAGCGCGCTAAACCTTATCCGAAACGGGTATTGGTGTTTAGTCCGCATCCCGATGATGACGTTATTTCTATGGGAGGAACTTTGCAGCGGCTTGTAGATCAAAATCATGATGTTCACGTGGCTTACCAAACTTCGGGTAATATTGCAGTTGGCGATGAAGAAGTGATACGATACGTTTCATTAATGCAAAACATTGTAGACAGATTTGATGCAAAAAATGCAGAAATAAAAGGAAAGTACACTGAAATTCTTGATTTTCTGAAAAATGAAAAGCAAATTGGCGATTCTGACACCTCGGATGTTCTTTATGTCAAAGCTCAAATTAGACGTGAAGAAGCCCGTTCGGCTTGTCGATTCATGGGAGTTAAACCTGAAAATGTTCACTTTCTGGATCTTCCATTTTATGAAACTGGTAAAGTACAGAAAGGAAAACTATCCGATGCTGATATTCTCAGAGTGATAGCTTTATTGGAAGAAACTCAGCCACACCAAATCTTTGTAGCCGGCGATTTAGCTGACCCTCATGGAACGCATAAAGTGTGTTTGGATGCTGCTTTGTCTGCTATTCACGAATTGAAAGCCAAAGAATGGATGAAAGATTGCCGTATTTGGATGTATCGTGGTGCATGGGCAGAATGGGAAATAGATCATATTGAAATGGCTGTTCCGATCAGTCCCGAGCAACTTCGTAAAAAGCGCAACTCTATTTTGAAACATCAGTCACAAATGGAAAGTGCTCCATTTTTGGGCAACGATGAACGACTATTTTGGCAACGTGCAGAAGAAAGAAATCAGGCAACTGCGATTTTATATAATAGTTTAGGACTTGCCTCCTATGAAGCTATCGAGGCATTTGTAGAGTATAAGTTAGAATTATAATTCTGTTTTGAGACAAAATTGAATAAATGAAGTCATTAAAAATAAAATACTATCCAAAACTGGATAATGCGGAAATAAAAGATGCTGCTGATTTTTTTGAACTAAATAGCGTATTTGAATATGTTGACATGTTGAATTGGCCAATGCAATTTCCGTACAAGCCAAGTTGTCAGTTTAAAATAGCTCGTTCTTCTCAGAGTCTTTTTATTCATTTTAGAGTTATTGAAAGCAATGTCAAAGCATTGTGTAAGAATGATCAGGATTCAGTTTGGGAAGATAGCTGTGTGGAGTTTTTTTGCAAAACCCCAGAGCAAGACACTTATTTCAATTTCGAATTTAATTGTATTGGTACTTGTCTAGCTACTCAACGTGCTGGTCGAAATATAGATGTAAATCCCTTGTCAACAGCGAGCTTAAATTCAATTAAGCGATTTGCAACTTTAGGAAATGCAGCATTCGATGAAAAAACAGGAAACTTCGAATGGAAACTCACAGTAGAAATTCCATTTGTTGTGATTGATGTTCAGCTAGACCGACTTCCGGAGATGTTGATGGCCAATTTCTATAAGTGCGCTGATGAAACCGCTATTCCGCACTATCTGAGTTGGAGTCATATTTCGACCGATGAACCAGACTTTCACCGTCCTGAATTTTTTGGAATGATTCACTTCTAAATGCAATACAAACAACGTGAGTTTGATATATGAGCTGCACCTCAGTACAATTAAAATACAAAATTAATAGTGATATGATAAAATTTTCTTCATCTTTTCAACGATTTTTTGTCGGATTTTTTTTTCTATTAGGTTCTGTTAGTTTCAGCCAACTAGTTGACAACGAATACAATATCATTCCTCACCCCAAAAAATGACTCCAAAATTAGGTGTATTTTCGTTTAACAAGAAGACAGTGATTATTTGTCCAGATAAGCCAGAGATTCTGAGATTAGCGCAACAGTTTGCCACGCAATTTGCATTGGTAACAGGGGTAAATCTAAGTATTCAACATAGCCAGAAAAGTGGTGCCACTAACGCAGTTATATTTCAGTTGATGAATTCTCTTGATGGCAGTCCTGAGGCATACGACTTACAAATTTCTCCAAAAAATATCAAGTTAAGTGCTCAAGCGGGCAATGGCTTTTTCTATGGTTTGCAATCACTGTATCAATTGTTACCAACGGATATTTACAACTGTCAAAGGTCGCTACTTAAGAATTGGACTGTTCCATGTGCGTTGATTAATGATATTCCCAGATTTTCATACCGCGGATTGCATCTGGATGTTAGTCGTCACTATTTCCCAGTGTCATTTATTAAAAAATACATTGATGCGATGGCTATTCATAAGTTCAACACTTTTCATTGGCATCTTACCGATGATCAAGGTTGGCGGATTGAGATAAAAAAATATCCGCGTTTAACTGAGGTTGGATCTAAACGTGATGAAACACTGAAAGGCTACTATTTCGATAACTATCCTCAGCAGTTCGATGGCAAATCTTATGGCGGATTTTATACACAAGACGAAGCTCGTGAAATAGTGGCTTATGCTAAGACTCGTTTTATAACTGTTATTCCTGAAATTGAACTACCTGGTCACGCACAGGCTGCTGTTGCTGCTTATCCTTACCTTTCGTGTACTCAAGATTCGACTGTAAAAGTTGCTACCAAATGGGGTGTTTTTCCCGAAGTGTATTGCCCACGTGAGAAGACTTTTGAATTTCTGGAAGATGTATTGACAGAGGTGATGGCTATTTTTTCGGGCAAATACATTCATATTGGTGGTGATGAATGTCCGAAAGATAATTGGAAAAAAAGCCCCGATTGTCAGGCACTCATCAATCGTTTGAATCTAAAGAATGAGGATGGTCTTCAAAGCTATTTTGTGGAGCGTATAGAGAAATATATCAATTCTAAAGGCAGGCAGATTATTGGATGGGACGAAATTTTGGATGGTGGATTGGCACCTAATGCCACTGTGATGTCTTGGCGTGGTACACAAGGTGGTGTTGCAGCTGCCAAAAGCGGTCATGATACAATTATGACGCCTTTAGCTTATTGTTATTTCGATCATTATCAGACCGACCCACTTAACGAACCAACTACTATTGGTGGCTTTTTACCTCTGAAATCAGTATATGAATATGAACCTGTCCCTACCGAACTTACTGCCACTGAGGCAAAGCATGTATTGGGTGCGCAGGCTAATGTCTGGAGTGAATATATGCCTACAAGTGAAAGTGTTGAATATATGGCTTACCCGCGCGCGTCGGCTATGTCGGAAGTAGTATGGGGAGTAAAGAAAATCGTAACTGGGATAATTTCCGTAGTCGTATGTCGACCGATTTTGAACGTTACAATAAATTGAATATTAAGCCATGTCGTGCCTTTTTTGATGTACACTTTCAATCCACTATAACTACCAATAAAAAATTGCAAGTTACTTTGGAATGCGATCATCCCGACGTGAGAATTCATTATAATACGACAGGGAAAACGCCTACAATAACCGATGCGTTATATGACCAGCCATTTACCCTTGATACCTCCACTAGAATCACTGCTGCGGCATTTTTAAATGGAAAAATGATAGGAAAAGCTACTTCAAGTTCTTTCGTGGTGAGCAAACTGACAGGACTTACTTATGCGAGGAATGTAGTTTCAACCTCCTACGATGGTGGTAGTGTAAATGCATTAACGGATGGCAAAGAAGGTAATGCTAAAGTAACAACTCAGTGGTTGGGACTTTGTAAAGGTGTAAACTGTGAGATAATTTTTGAATGTGGTGATGCTCTGAATCCGATTACCATTGAGAAACTTTCGGTAGGTATGCTCCAGGCCACAGCTCTTGGAGTAAGCATTTCGCCCGAGATACAATTGTACGGTTCGCTAGATGGCAAGCAATATAAATTTATTGCAGACAGTAAAATGCCGCAATCTAAAGTTTCTTTATGGGAAGTGATACGCCCGCAGTTGGTTTTTGCGCCAGTGCAAATTCGCTTCTTGAAAGTGGTACTCAAAAAAGCCGCTGGCACTCCTCTTGATTTTCCAAAAGCAGGTGAAGGGAGCCACTTGTTTGTTGACGAAATAGGTGCGTGGTAGAGTAACCAAACTACCAGTAATCTTAATTCTAGATGCGATGCTGCATATCATCAGGTTGTTGCGAGTTGAGTATAGTGAGTCTATTTTCCGCTGTAAAACCGTTATGGATGCTATCAGTTGCTAGTCATTAGCTTGATAAATGGGATTTATTTTACTTTCGGTTGATAGTTGGAGAACGGAAAGTTAAATATATTTGGGTTTTGAAACTCATTTATGGTTATCGATAAATCTGTATCTTTTAAATTTAATTTTGAAATATATTAACCGCACAATATTAGGAAAGACTAAAAAAATATCTTAACTTTTCCTACGAGATAGTTGCCAGCCACAATAAAGTCAAAAGCCGCCAAATTATAAACTCTGAGTTTGGGACTAAATCGTAACAATTAATTTACAATAAATATAACGTGCTGATAAACAGGGATACTATACAGGAAAGTTCATTTCCCGTCCGTACCGCAAAACACCCTATTAATCTGTTGATTAATAGGGTGTTTTCGTTTTTTGTAGTGCAAATTCCAGTTCTCCCCTCAAATTAAAAAAAAGATGCCTGCAGATAAGCTTACCTAAATATGAGGAATATGTATTTCTAACAACAATAGATTGTTGTCTAAGACCACGATAGTCACAAGTCATATGAAAGCAATCATATTTCAATTTAAAAATTTTTGAATTACGCTATACTACCCCACCTGAGATTAACATTAATCCGAATTAAGGGGTAGACAGAAGAAAAGAAACAAAGAAATAAGGCATTCAATGACTCATTCTCATGGCAGTTTCCAAAGAGCGATGAAAGTTATATCAACTGCCGAATTACATATTCATTTGTTTGGCAAAATGTATATTACTTTCGTTGATCTAATTTTCTAACTATTGATTCACACTGATTATATAGTTCAATTTATAAGCTATTGTACACATCAGAAAAGCACTTTTTCCTTCTTACTTTCCGAATATATCTACAATTGGGGCACGATAGAATTTTTCCTTCGCTCAAGCAACGAAGTGAAATAAAATATTCACGGAGCAGACGAATAGGTAATGTTTGACTTAAAGCCACAAATAAAAAAATATTGATTTTTTTGTTGATTTTCAATCTAAAACTGTATTTTTTATTAGCCTCAAAGGTTCCTACAAAGCATTTGCAACATATACGACCGTTATTTGATACGAAACAGCACCATTATATACTGAAAATTAGGATAATTTTGTATCTAAGTTCATCGCAATGACAAGACGCAGTTTTGGGGTGCTTGCAATTTGTGACAGTTTAAATATAAAATTACTGTATTTGGAGATTTTGTTTGGGTTAACACATTAGATTGAAGTATTGTATCCAAGATTAATTGATTGGTTGGTTTATTGATTAGCACAATATTATTTATTAGTTAAGGTGTTAGTTAATATTGTATGAATGAGGCTGATTGTTCTGCTAAAATCAGCACAGTCAGCCTCATTAGTTTCTAAACAAATTTAGGTAGTTTCTTAGTACAACAAAAATTAAATGGAATGAAATAAGTCGATAAATGGATAAGAATAAAACCTCAAAAGAAGTTTTTTTTCGCTAAAGCATAACACATTGAGTTTTTTTAGTTTGAAAATCAGCCTTTGCGCTGAAGGAGATGGTGAGGTTATATATATAATAACTTCATCTGTAAACCGATAAAACAAGGCTGTTAATCCGAAATAAAAAAAAATATTGTTACAATATATTATCATATAATCTCATAAAACAAATTAGTAATGAAGTTAAATCGTTTTCTATCAGTTGCAATCATCTTGTTGGCAGCGACTTCTGTCTTTGCATTAAATAAAAAAAATAAAAAGACGGAGATACCTCAACGGGTAATCAATATTGATTATAGTGCAGAAAAGGGTGCTATGAATACCATGTTCAAGCAATGTGTCGGGGCCGGCAGGGCCAATGAAGGACTTCGCGCCGATTGGCAGCAACAATTGGCATTTGTAAAAAAGGAATGCGATTTTAAATATATCCGCATGCATGGTCTTTTGACCGACGATATGGCTGTGTACTCCGAAGATGGAAAAGGTAATCCGCAATATAATTACATGTATATTGATGCTTTATACGATTATCTGT
>Ga0302293_10000367_pt1 | contig 24353 bp, 21 predicted proteins | sample III_Fen_N2_2_FD_198758 | JGI IMG/M metagenome (GOLD analysis project Ga0302293, IMG submission 198758) | Peat permafrost microbial communities from Stordalen Mire near Abisko, Sweden - III_Fen_N2_2 | ecosystem: Environmental > Terrestrial > Soil > Wetlands > Permafrost | place: Sweden: Abisko...
ATGCTCTTGATTTACCCCTGATCTCTCAATCAGGATCAAGTACATTTACTCAAATTTATTGACTGCGCTTTGCGTTTCTTATTGCTCTGTATCATTTTCAAGGTTCGTCGCTCTCAAGTGAGCTTGTTTATAATATCACGGTTTATACTGAGTGTCAACACTTAATTTTCAATAATTCCAATTTTTTTGGTGATTGCTTATTACCATTTCTTTTATAAAATATAAGCATTTATCGTTCACACCATGACGAAGCATCAACAAGTTACTTGCAATAATAGTTCGCATATATTCATCATGTGGTTGCCCGCACAATCAGCGTCACATTGAGCACACGATGCGGTTCCTCTATTTTCTCTCCTTCCATTCGCCTCAACAGCAACTCTACAGCCAAATCACCCATTTCCTCTGCGTCCTGATGGATGGTTGTGATGGGTTTGCTGCTGAACGTCGCGATAGAAACATCATCAAAACCTATCACTTTCACATCTGCAGGAACATGAACACCACGTTCGTGCAACGCTGCCAATGCGCCCATCGCAAGCCAATCCGTGCCGCAAAATAGCGCGTCAAAGCAATGTCCGGTTTCCCACAGTTTACGTACACTTTCATACGCGGCGCTAAAACCGATCTCCTTAACCCGCATCTGCAACTCTGGCCAAATTGGAGCTTTCGCTTCATCCATTGCATTTTTCCATCCCTGATAGCGTGTCTCCCCTGCTGTGTGCATGCGGCTATCCATAATGGTCGCTATTCGACGCGCGCCGCTTCTCAGCAGGGCCTTCCCTGCAAGGTATCCTCCCCGAACGTTGTCACTTTCGATGATGATCGTATCCTTTGCATGCACATCCTTGGGTCTGCGGTCAATAAACACGGTAGGAAGACTGGAATTTGGTTGAACATGACTTGGGTTACCGGAGATAAAGATTAATCCACTCACATTCTGAGCTTTCAAAAATTGCAAATGGCTGATCTCGAGTTGCTCATTTTCGTTAGTGTTGCAAATCACGGCTGAGAAGTTCTTCTCAAACAGCTTCATCTGAATACGCAATACAATGCGTGCAAAAAACTCGTTTGTGATATCGGGCACGATAATGCCCACAATCTGCGATGCACTCCTACGCAATCCTCGGGCAACCATATTGGGCACATACTGGTGCTCTTCGATCACCGCAAGCACGCGTTCCTCTGTTTCTTTGCTGAACCGCCCATTTTGGTTAATCACTCGCGAAACTGTAGCAGTTGACACCCCTGACAGTTCCGATATCTGTTTTATTGATAATCCCTTCATCGTCACACTGTGTCACCTTTCTTCATCATGGCACGGTATTCCATTGTCGTCATGCCGGTTTGTTTTCGGAATACCTCGCAAAAGTAGCTTTTTCGTTGAAATCCGCTCGCTTGTGCCACCTCTGTTAGTGCAACGCCTCCATGGAGCAGTTCACGAGCATGTGTAATCCTCGCTTGAGTCAGGTATTCTGTGAATTTCATCCCGGTTCGCTTTTCAAACAACCGCGAGAAATATGCAGGCGTAAGACCCAAACCCTCTGCCAGATTCTTCTGAGAAAAAGGAAGCGAACAGTCTTTGCTGATGCTTTCCATAACACGCATTACGGGGTCTTCAGGCGATGCCATTCTTTTTAACTCTGCGCAAGTTTCCCGTACCCAAACGAAAAAAGCATTCTCGCCCTCTGCCGCCATATGGGCGAAATCCAAATGCTTCGTTAATAGGGACATGGATGGCTTCTTCTGTAGCCATAAGCTTTCCATCACAAGAGGAATCCAAAACCAGAAAGCATTGTTTCTATCATCTCTGTTTTTAAGACGTCTAGCAACATAACCACTGATATGCCCATATTGAGCTTTTTTCAAGTAGTTTTGAATCCGTTTCCGATGCTCACGACGTTCCGATGGCGGCATTTCGGAGTGCATCGTCCACCACGCGTTTATGTCCATCATAACCGTATCTGCCAGGGATTGATAGCTTCCACAAACATTGCTGATCTGACATGCTGCCGAGACTTCGCATTCTCTCAGTATCTCCTCCGCCACATCTGTTGCGGCTACCCATAGACCTACGCATTTTTCAGGCGTTGATAGTGTTTTCGCCATCGTCAGCGCGGATACCTTCTTGTTCTGGCAGACTGTCCACACCTCACATACATTGGTAAAACACCGTTCCACAATCTGTTCCAGCTTATTCCGGCATTCATCCGGAACAGGCTCTGAAAACTGCCAATCCAGCCGAATCCACTCCCCCATTACAGGATAACACCCCACCGGCAAGGATAACTCTGGTTGCCATTGACCCTGCAGCAACCACGCAACATAATGTCTGTGCAAATAGTGGAGCGCAACTTGTTCCTCCATTGTGCCACTCCTCTCTTGTTAATATAGAATATATACACTGTTCGATGATCAACAGAACGACAAAAGGCAGGCGCTTCGCCCCTGCCTTATGAGCGAAGCCTGACCGGACTTCGTCATTCGATCTCTTCTCCGCGCTCCAACGCAGCAATCTGGTCGATACGGCGTTGATGCCGTTCGCCTTCAAAGGCGGTTGTCAGCCAAAGTCGCGCAATCATTTTGCCAAGATCCGTACCTACCACCCGCGAGCCCATAGAGAGCATGTTTGTATCGTTATGCTGTCGGCTAAGCATGGCACTGTAGCAATCCGAACATACCACACAACGGATACCCTTGATTTTATTGGCGGCCAACGATATTCCCACACCGGTGCCACAAAAAATGATTCCTCGCTCGCACCGTCCGCTTGCCACCGCGTTGGCCGCTCTTGCGCCATAGATTGGGTAATCCGTGCGTTCATTTGAATCGGTTCCGAAATCCAGATATTCGAGCTCCATTTCATCCAGGAGTTTTTTAATCTCTTCCTTTAAATAGATTCCAACATGATCACTGGCTAATGCTATCATTTGTCGTTACCCTTTCTGCCTGCGCATTTGGTTCAGCGCATTTATTCCTGCACCGATGACGCCGTTTTCCTGTTTTTCGCCGGAATAATGAAATTTCAATGCCTTTTCCGGGTAAGGTTTACGTGCGTGCAGGCGAATAGCCGTTTCCAACAAAGCCTTAGGGAATCCTTCCATTTGTAACACACCACCGCCAAGAATGACATCATCCGGATCAAGAATGTTAATTTCTGTGGCGATCGGCAACGCTAAATCATTGATGAAATCAAGTAGGGTTTTCTCGTTTGCATGCAGACTGAACAAAGTGGCAATGGATTCCTCAGGGTAAAAGGTTTCCTGAAGAATTTTGAGCGCTTTTCCGGAGGCGATCATCTCCATACACCCTACATTCCCGCATGGACAGTCTGCATTCAATCCACGCACAGGGATGTGCCCAAGCTCCGCCGCCACACCATTTTTCCCTACCAGGATTTCTCCGCCGATAGCGATAACGTTGCCAAGCCCTGTGCCTACGTAGCACCCGATCATAACGCTCCCGCTCAAATGGTTCGCATAACAGTCATATAGGAACAACAGATTTACATCGCGATCAATATATACAGGGAGATGCAGCGCATCCTCCAAGCGTTGTACCATATCCAGATCGTCCAGTCCATCCAGGTTTGGAGTAGAAAGCAGTCTTTTTCTCGCTCTGTCAAGCGTGGAGGGAAAACCAATGGATACGGCGGTAGGCGTGATTCCTGTCTCTCGGATCAATCCATGGATATATTCTGCCAGTTTCTCAGGCGCATTCTCCCCGCAGATGATTTGGCTGGAGGATATGTGGAAGTCTGTTAGTTCAAACCGATCATTGACAAAGCCGCTGCGCAGATTTGTCCCGCCGATGTCTAGCCCCAGGATGGTTACAGCCATGGTCAAGACTCCTTTACTCGGCGATTGCTTTTTCGAAAGAGGCGATCAACTTACTATATGCCGTATCCAGATCGGGGTCCAGCGAAAACAATCCGGAAGAGCCCACGATTAGCACCTCAGCGCCTGCATTCATCAGACGTTTGAAGGTTTTGGCGTTGCAACTGCCATCAATCTGTATGAGATATTGATAGCCGTGCTTTGACTTGAGATTTGCAGCTTCTTCGATTTTTCCAAGCATCTGTTCAATAAACGGCTGGCCGGCGAACCCTATATCCACTGTCATAAGGGTCAACAAGTCGATGCGATCAATATAATGGCGTACCGCCTCCAATGTGGTGGCTGGATTGAGCGTCACGCCTTTTTTACAGCCAAGGCGTTCAATCAAATTGAGGGTACGGAATGCATCTGCGTTGATCGTTTCAGCATGAGGACTTAATATCTTTGCACCTGCCTGCGCGCAGAGCTCAAGCCAATCGGAAGGCGTCGTGGTCATGAAATGCACATCCATCGGGAGGGTTGCCACCGTAGCAAAGGTTCGAATCAAATCAGGCGAAAGCGTGATATTCTTACAAAAATGCCCGTCCATAATGTCGATATGCAGAAGATCCGCCCGTTTATTGAGCACTTCAAGCTGATGGCGCATGTCCATAAAATCCATACACATCAACGATACAGCGAACTGTGGTTTACTCATAAGTGATACCTCTTTTCTTGGGGAAAATCCCGACGTACGAGTCTACACAGGGTTCGATTCAAAAGACTTTTGTCCTCAGCGTTTTTTGCTGCTTGCGCCAAAGAAGCGATCCAGCGTAACAGCAAGGATAATCAGTGAACCCATGCAAATCTGCTGATAATAGCTGCTCAGGCCTACCATGTTGATCCCGTTGTTGATGATACCGATGATCAATCCTCCCAGTACCACCTTGGGAATCATACCAATACCGCCAAAGAAGCTTGTGCCGCCGATGATCGCCGAAGCAATTGCAAACGTCTCATACCCTGTGCCCGCCGCAGGTTCCGCCGATGCCAGTCGCGCAATGTTTACCATACCGGCCAGTGAGGCGCATACGCCGGAAATCATGAACGCAAGCATTGTATGCCGTTTTACATTGATGCCTGCAAACCACGCCGCCTGCTTGCTGCCACCAATGGCATAAAGGTTTCGACCCGCCTTGCATTTGATGGTAAAATACGTCAGTGCCAGCGCCACAAATAGCGCTACCAGAATCGGGGTTGGTACTATGCCGAACAGCTTTCCGCCAAATGCTTTGGCAAAAGCGGTTGCAGGTACCGGACGACTGTCTGCAAGGATTACCGTAAGGCCGCGGAAGATGCTCTGCGTGCCCAATGTTATTATAAAAGGATGCAAGTTAGTCAGGTTGATAAGCCCACCGTTGATCGCGCCCAGTAAAAGGCCGAGACCAACGATACCAACCAGCATGGCGGCCCAAGTGCTCCAACCCATTTCAAGCAGTCGGCTGCTCACCACACCGGAAAGCGCCATGGTGGAGCCAACAGACAGATCAATGCCACCCAGCAAAATGGCAAAGAATTCACCGCATGCCAATAAAATGGTAATGGAGCTCTGCTCTATGATTTTAACCAGATTTTTCGCGCTCATAAAGGCTTGCGGCTGCAAAATGCCAAACACAATGATCATCAATACCATGATGAGCACAGTGGAATACTTCGACCAGTAATCACTAAAAGTCTTTTTGGTTTTAACCTTTTCACCAAGCAGTACGTTTTTATCATTCATAGGTGCTTCCTCCTCGCATCAGGCGGTTGCCTGCATATCTTCTTTAGCAACGGTGGCTGAATAGACCAGTTTTTCTTCCGTTGCGTCCTCAATAGCATACTCGCCATTGATGTGTCCTTCATAATATACAAGGATACGGTCACAGACCGAGAGCAGTTCCGGCATTTCGCTGGATACCAGAATAACGCCAACGCCTTGCTCACAAAGGATGCGCATAAGCTTATAAATTTCGCTTTTCGTACCTACGTCAATACCCTTGGTCGGTTCATCAAAAATGATCACCTGACTGTTGGCGGCCATCCACTTGCCTAGGATTACCTTTTGCTGGTTGCCGCCAGAAAGCTCGGTAATAGCCTGCTCAATGCTTGCGCACTTAATTTGCATGGCCTTTATCTGTTCTGCGGAAATGGCCTTTTCCTGTTTTGTCGAAATCAGGCCGTAAAGACCCCCCAACTTGCTGTCGCGAAGCTGCTTTGCGATCGACAAGTTTCTGCGGATACTGAAGTTTTTAAAAAAACCTGTCTCGCGCCGGTTTTCCGTTACGAGTGCGATGCCGCTGTTTAAGGCGTCATAGGTATTGCGAATATGCAGCTTTCTACCGTGCAGCCATACTTCACCCCGGCTCAGAGGGACTGCGCCATAAATTGCTTCCATCGTTTCAGTTCTTCCGCTGGCAACCAGGCCGGAAAAACCTAGAATCTCCCCTTGATGCAGCTCAAAGCTGATATCCTTAACGTAGCCATCCCGACGGGTCATCTGTTTAACTTCCAGAATGACTTCGCCTTGTTGTCCGTGTTCGCGTGTGGTGGATTGGTATTTGTCCTGCAATTCCCGACCGACCATCATGGTGATCAGCTTATCAATACTCACATCAGCTACATTGTGGGTGCCAACATATTCCCCATCTTTGAGAACCGTCACTCGATCCCCAATCTGTTTTATTTCCTTTAGTTTATGGGAAATATAAATAATCCCCTTTCCCGCCGCTTTCAGTCTGCGAATGATGGTAAAAAGTTGATCGATCTCCTCCTCTGTCAATGAGGAGGTCGGCTCATCCATAATAATGATCTGCGAATTGAAAGCCACTGCCTTTGCGATTTCTACCATCTGCTTTTCACTGATACGCAACGCATCCACCTGTGTTTGCGGGCCGCAGTGCAAGCCAATGTCCTTGAGCAGTTGCTCAGTTTCACGGTTCATTCGGTTTTTGTCTACAATCGTGAAACCCAGCTTGCGTTTGGTGAGAAGCCGCCCAAGGAAGATATTTTCCTGCACACTTAACTCGTTAATCACCGATAGTTCCTGATAAATGATGCTAATCCCCATCTGCTGTGAGAGCTTTGGTGAAAGCCTATCAAAGCTTTGCCCATTGATGACAATTTCTCCAGAGGTAGGTTCATAGGCGCCTGAGAGAATTTTCATCAACGTGCTTTTCCCCGCGCCGTTTTCGCCCAGCAGCACATGCACTTCTCCCGGTTTCAAGGAAAAGCTCACATTTTTCAGCGCTGTCACGCCCGAGAATTTCTTTTCAATGTTTCGCATCTCTGTAAGGTATTGTTCCATTCCATTCCCACCAGCCTTTTATCCATCTCACGCTCTCATGATCTACTGCGCGCGAAAACCGCGTATTCGGCTCTTTCCAACCTATGCAACAGAGTTATATCGTGTATTGTGATCTTTGATATCCGTCGTGCGTAGCACCGCAGTCCGTTTTCCTGTGAAAGATGCTCCATATTCTGTCAATAGGCTTGCGGTTCGTTCTTAAATGTCGGTGCTGGGCACGGCGGACAGTTGCCAATGAAGTACGCACCTTTCTCCAAAAAGTGGGGAGGCTCTCGACGAACTCAAGCCTCCCCATAGGGTGGACAAAGCTTATTACTTGGTGATCAGCTGCGCAGCGACGTATTCTACGGGCACATCAGCAGCAAGGTCAATGGGGGTCTTATTCTTGATCATGTTCACAAGCAGTTCAAGTGCTTTCGCGCCAATGCCTGCGGGATCCTGAGCCACTGTGCCGGCCAATTCGCCAGCCTTTACCGAGGCAATCGCATCATCATTGCCATCCGTACCATACACCAGAATGTTTGCGCTAGCAGCCTTTACAGCTTCCAGAGCACCCATAGCCATGGTATCATTGCAGCAGTAGATGGCTTTGAGATCGGGATGCTTGGTGATGTAGTTGGTTGCAACATCATATGCCTTGGTGCGATCCCAATCCGCAGGTTGGCTTTCCACGAGCGTAATGTTGCTCTGCGCTTTGAATGCTGCTTCCGCACCATTGCGACGATCCAGACCGGAAGCATTTCCCGCTTTGCCTTCGATGATAGCAACTTCGCCACCATCGGGTAGACGCTTGCAGATATCATCACCGGCAAGCTTGCCAACCGCGACGTTATCGGTGGTCACAAAGCCCATTACATTGCCGCCAAGTGCCTTCAAGGCATCCACATCAACCTTCTCGTCGATGTTCACAACATAGATGCCGCCCTTCATGGCTTCCGCAATCACGTTATTGAGGTTGGTCGGGCTCAGCGGCGCAACGCCAATGGCTTTATAGCCCTTGGATACCGCGTTTTCAAGGATTGTCAGCTGGCCTTCCACATCGTCCTCGCTGGTGGCGGCAAAGATGTCTACCTTCACGCCCAGTTCGGCAGCCTTCGCTTCGATACCGGTTTTCATCGTTTCCCAGAAGGGATTGCCAAGGGTTTTGAGCACGATCGCGATTTCAGCATCGCCGCTCTCAGCGCTGGCGAAGCTCACAAGGCTCAGGCACATCAATGCGGCCAGTACCAGGGAAATCAGTTTTTTCATGGGAAATCCTCCTTAAATGTTTTGCCTTTCCAGGCATTATCGTGGAAGGAGTTCTGCAACTTGCCAGATGAGTAATCGTTTACTCACGTCCTATACATTGAGTAATCGTTTACTCATCGTATCCATTGCTTTCCTTCGATGGGCAAATAATAACATGCTTTCTGACAGAAGTATATATCAATATTTTGATCTTGTCAATTTCTCCCGTCCATTTGATACGTTCAAATCCAGTTCTGTTGCGCTTATCCTGTGAATATTCTGAGTAATCGTTTACTCTTCGCAAATATTTGATACGGTTTTCCTCAATAAAGTGTTGCAGGTAAAGGATTATTCGCCTGTTTACACACCAGTCTACAGATAATGTGAGGTTATGGATATTCCAATATTGATCCTTATCATGGCTATCTTTGAATTTTTCATGCAGCAACTTTCGAATACCGACTTGCTAGGCTGGTTGTATTTACTTGCGCCAGCATTATTCTCTGTTGCTAATTTTCTGGAAACAATCTTACTGTTGCTTTCCCTTATACCGATTCGGCAATATTCAAACCGAACAATGTATTCGGTTCCGACAGCATACAGCCATTCTGTCGCAAAATAAGAATAGCTTTATCCTATCGATTCCTGTCTTTTCAATTCGTCTAATAACCAAAATTGACTAAAATGCCAATGCACAGTTATTCAAACTGTTATCAAGCCGCTTGGCTCCCAAACCTGATACTTCCATGATTATTATGCACTGAGGATTCTAAATTAGCATTGCTTGCTTTTCTATATAATTCCTGATTCACAAGTTCATTCTCATCTATTATAGGGAGTTGCAGCATCGTGCTCTAACTGCCAGCCTGTTTGTTAAAACGCACGGTTTTCTTTTGGTATTTGAAAAGGGGTTTTCATCCAAAAAGAAGTAAATCTATTCATTCCTTATAAATAATCGTTTAGATGGCTGAGGTATTTTATATGGCTCTTACGTTTCGGTTTGCAACTCGAGAGGATACAGCACTGGTGTTGCACTTTATCAGAGAATTGGCGGATTATGAGCATATGCTCGATCAGGTTGTGGCTACTGAAGATATGTTAGAGGACTGGCTGTTTACCAAACAGAAAGCCGAGGTCATCTTTGCAGTGTTCAACGGTGTGGAAGTCGGATTCGCGCTATTTTTTCACAACTTTTCCACATTTCTTGGGCGTTCCGGTCTGTATTTGGAAGATTTGTTTGTTAAATCCGATTATCGCGGGCAGGGATTGGGCAAAGCGATATTCCGCGAATTAGCGCGCATCGCCGTTGAGCGCGGGTGCGGCAGACTGGAATGGTGGTGTCTGGATTGGAACCAACCCAGTATCAATTTCTACTTGGCAATGGGCGCTGAACCTATGAATGATTGGACCGTGTATCGATTATCAGGTGAGGCATTCCATCAACTGGCCGCTGAATAAAATGTACTCACATTCCATGTTCAGGTTTCAATGTTCTTTTATCAGTACCAAACAGCAAGTCATTTTCCCCCCTGCAAAGAGCGTTTACAGAAAATGATTAGGGGCGGTCAGCATTAGCAGACCGCCCCTATGGGTTTTATTCGTATTGAGCCATTGAATCCTCACGCGGTGGCTAGATCATGTTCCTTCACAATCTGCTGGAACTCATCACCCGTGATGGTTTCCTTACCCATTAAGTGTTGCGCGAGCTTATCCATCAGGTCACGGTTGTTTTTAAGAATTTCAATCGCGTGAGCATGCGCCTTACGGATGATTTCCCCGACTTCGTTGTCAACACGCGCGGCCGTTTCCGAACTGCAAACCATGGAACCATCGCCGCTCAGGTATGGGTTGGTCACCTGTTCCAGTGCAACCATGTCAAAGTGTTCGCTCATGCCATAGCGCGTGACCATTGCGCGGGCGATAGCTGTTGCTTTCTCAATATCGTTGCTTGCACCGGAAGTGATGGAGTCGAACACGACTTCTTCCGCTGCCCGTCCGCCGGTAAGCGTGGTTAGTTGGTTGATCGCATCGTCTTTGCTCATCAGCACGCGTTCCTCTTCATCCACCTGCATGGTATATCCCAGTGCGCCAGATGTTCGGGGAATAATGGTTATTTTGTGCACAGGTGCGGCATTCTTGAGTCTTGCTGACACCAATGCATGCCCGATTTCGTGGTAAGCGATGATTTTCTTCTCTTTATCGCTGATAACCGCACCTTTGCGCTGATAGCCTGCGACCGCCAGATCAACGCTTTCTTCCAGATCATTTTGAGTAACCGTTGTTCGGCCGAGCCGCACAGCACGTAAGGCAGCCTCATTAATAATGTTGGCAAGCTCCGCGCCGCTAGCGCCGCTGGTTGCGTGTCCAATGGTGGTAAAGTCGATGTTATCATCCATCTTGACGTCCTTGGCGTGTACCTTCAAGATAGCGACTCGTCCAGCCAGATCCGGTAGTTCCACCGGGATGCGTCTATCAAAACGACCTGGGCGTAGCAGTGCCTTGTCAAGGCTTTCTGGACGGTTGGTGGCCGCAAGGATCACAACGCCCTTCGTTGCATCAAAGCCATCCATTTCGGTCAGCAGTTGGTTCAATGTCTGTTCGCGTTCATCGTTACCACCAAAGCCATTAGCACCATCACGCTTTTTACCGATGGTATCAATTTCATCAATAAAAACGATACACGGCGCTTTCTCTGTCGCTTGCTTGAATAGATCGCGGACTTTTGCAGCGCCCATACCCACGAACATTTCCACAAATTCACTGCCTGCCAGCGAAAAAAACGGTACCTTTGCTTCGCCTGCCACTGCCTTTGCCAGAAGGGTTTTACCGGTTCCCGGAGGGCCAACCAGCAGAGCGCCTTTCGGTAGTTTAGCGCCTATGCTGGCATATCGCTCCGGTTGATGCAAAAAATCCACGATTTCTCGCAATGCTTCTTTGGCTTCGTCCTCACCAGCCACATCCTCAAACGTTTTCCCCGTTTGGGATTCGATGTATATCTTGGCATTGCTCTTGCCAAAAGAAAGGGCATTGCCACCACCCATTTTTTTATTCATGTAGCGCATCAACAGCTGCCCCACCACCACGAAGAATACCAATGGCAGCACCCATGAAATTAAAAACTCCACAATAGGAGATGCCTGCGTGGGTATCTGTGACGAGAAAGTTGCACCGCTTGCATACAAACGATTCACCAGTGTATCATCCGGCCATCGCCCCGTTTTATAATAGAGGGTCTGTCCACTTTCGCTCTTGGTTGTGAAAGTGATCTGGGTATCATCCATCGATACGTCAACCACTTTCTTATCAGCAACCATCTTCAGAAACTCATTGTATCCTACTTCATTCACCTGCACTGTATTGAGCATTGGAAATACAAGAGCGTTTAACAACATCAACACGATCATCGCGATGACGTAGTAGAATATCAGCGGTTTGTGGTGCGATGGTGATACCTTCACGTTAACCCTTCTTTCATGTGCAAATGGCATGCACTATGGGTACAATTCGTTAGCATATGCGTTATCCCTGCGTGCACTGTGCATTATATCATGCACACAGCCAGCGGCAAACATATTCTTTATAAACAAAAAGAAGGTCTGCGAAACACAGACCCGCTTTTTTGATTATCCCTTCACGGCACCAGCCATAACGCCGCTCACAATATACTTTTGACTCACCAGGTAAAACAGAATAATCGGAACGATTGCCATCACCAGCGTTGCCATCATTGCGCCCATGTCCACAGAGCCATAACCGCCCTTCAGGTATTGTACGGCAATCGGGATCGTTTTGTATTTCTTGATATCCAGCACTAGATAGGGTAGCAGATAGTCGTTCCATATCCACATGGCTTCAAGGATGCCGGTAGAAATGTATGTTGGTTGCAAAATCGGCAGCACGATACTAAAGAACGTTCGCACCGGCTCGCAACCGTCGATCATAGCGCTTTCTTCAATCGATATCGGACTTGATCGCATAAAACCACTGAACATGAATACTGCCAACCCGGCACCAAAACCAAGATATACTACTACGATGCCAAAAGGAGTATTGAGTCCCAGTAGGTTCGCGGTTTTGGAAAGCGTAAACATTACCATTTGGAACGGCACCACCATGGAAAAGATGCATAGCAGATATATCCCCTTGGACCACTTACTATTGACACGGCTGATGAACCATGCGCACATAGAGGTACATAGCAGGATTACGAACACCGACAGTACGGTGATTACAAAGCTCCACTTCAGTGCATCGAAAAATTTGGTTAACGCAATGCCGTTGACATAGTTGTCGACATTCGCAAACATTTTATCAAGTGGCAGGGCAAACGGCGCATTGCTGATGTAGGCTTTCACCTTGAAGCTATTGATCAGTATCACCAGCAACGGATAAATATATACAATGGATACCAGCGAGAACACGATGGTCAGCAACACATCCGTGACGCGCTTGCCGAGGGTCAGCGGGTGCTTTTTCTTCGTTTGCATGGCATTCATCACTGCTGCACCTCCTTATTACGGGTCAGCCGCAGCTGAATCATCGCAATGCCCACGACCAGAAGGCAGAACACTACAGCTTTCGCCTGCCCGGCGCCAGCCCATCCAGTGCGGCCATAGAACGTTTTATAGATGTCTAGCGCCAGCATTGAGGAACGGTTAGAAGGCATACCATTGGTTAACGCAAGGTTTTGGTCGAAAAGTTTGAATCCGTTGGTGATTGTCAGAAAAGTACAAATGGTTATAGACGGCATCAACATTGGCAATTTCACTCTTGTAAGCGTCTGCCAAGCACTCGCCCCATCAATAGCCGCAGCCTCGGTGAGTTCGCCGGGAATCGACTGTAGCCCGGAAATGTAGATGATCATCATATAACCTGCCTGCTGCCAACTCATTACCACAATCAAACCCCAGAAACCATACCACTCATTTGTAACAATGGTGACGCCATAATTAGCCAGCACACCATTTATGATTACTTGCCAAAGCCAGCCAAGCACAATGCCGCCGATTAAATTAGGCATAAAAAACACAGTCCTGAATAGGTTTGTACCTCGAAAACCCCGTACCAGCAATAGCGCAATGATCAGGCCTAACAGGTTGATAATCACTGTGGACAGAGCAGAAAATAACCCTGTATACCACAGCGAATGCACAAAACTACTTGAGGTATCTGTGAATGCTTTGATGTAGTTGGTAAAGCCAGTGAACGTAGCGTTTGATACGGTAGTAAAGTCACAAAACGAAAGATAAAAACCAGTGATAAACGGGATTAGAAACCCAATGGTAAATGCGAGCATCGTCGGCAAAACGAAAACCGGCCAGTACTTTCTGATTGCTTTTTCCACCCGATCATCCCCTTAACGAAGGTTGGCGTTTCCAAGGAAACGCTGATGAATCTACTTACATTATATCCATTCTATTCACTTTTGTAAAAAGAAAGTCCTTTTGAAAATGCATAGCCTGATCATGCAAACGTCCGGCAGGCCTTGCCGTCGGGCGAGCGGATTCATCAGCGGTTCCTGCTTCGATATCGATTTGTTTGAACACACATCGTATTACCGGTGTTGAGTATTGCTCATCAACTATATTCCTTGCCTGTTTATACGCAATACGATTCACTTGGCAAAGACAATCTTTATCCTGTGTCGCAGAAAAAAGGATGAAAAACACGTTATGGCGCGGCAGGGATTGACCCTGCCGCGCTTTTGCATATTGTGTTAATTTACTTGGCGTTTGCAGCTGCGTACTCAGTCGCCCAGCCATCGACGAAGGCTTTCTTCACGCCATCCCAATCCCCTGTGCCCTGAGCATACTCAAGCAGAGCGCTGCCCAGGTTGTTTTTCCAGGTTTCGGAAGGCATGGTGGTGAACGTCCACGTTACCGCAGTCTTGCCAGCAGCGATATAATCGTTGGCGGCAGTAATCAACGCGTTCTTGGCAGCATAGCCAGCATCAAAGGTTTTAAACGGGGTCACAAAACCCATTTTGTTGGCAAGCGCATCGCGGCCCTCGTCGCTGGTGATAACCCATTCGAGGAACGCTTTGGTAGCATCAATGTTTTCAGCCTTGGCGTTCTTGTTGATGCACCAATAGTTCTCTGAACCGGTGCAAAGGCCCTGATTCTCTTCGCCATCAACGCCGATGTAGATCGGGAGCATGCCCAGATCAGCGTCGGTCATGCCGGCCTTGATGCAATCGCCATACGCCCAAGTGCCGTTCTGATAGAACACGGCATTGCCCAAGGTGAAATCGGCCAATGCATCTTCACCGGTCTTAGCGCCGATCATAGCGGGTGCACAGGTTGCATCGGTGATGTACAGATCCCAGATCGCCTTGTAGTTATCAAGGTACGTGCCCTTGATTGCGTCGGTAGAGGTGATGCCATCCGCCTTGTACTCATAATAGATGGGCAGGTTGGCAAGGTGGGTCTTGAAGCGCCAGTCAGAGCTGGAATCCATGCCGGCAGAGGTGAAAGCGCCCTGCACGCCCAGTTCCGTTTTCCGAGCCTGAATGTCATCCGCAACAGCCTTCAGGGTTTTGAAGTTAACGATTTCGGAGGCATCCTTGATGACCGCATTGGGCAGAGCGCAGTACTTGGCCAGCAGGGTTTTATTGTAGATGATACCGTAGGTCTCGATCACATAGGCAACGCCCAACACGGCGCTGTCTTTGATCAGAGCAAAATCATCGCTCTTGAGGTTGGTATAAAGCGCGGTGTCCTTCAGATCGAGGCAATAGCTTTCCCAGTTCTTCAGGCCAACAGGGCCGTTTACCTGGAAAAGTGTAGGAGCATCCGCCTTCTCAATTTCAGAGCGGAGGGTGTCCTCATAGGTACCGGAGGCGGCGGTAACAACCGTTACAGGTACGCCGGTCTTCTCGGTGTAGAGCTTGGCAAGATCTTGCCACTGTTGATCCTGTTCGGGCTTGAAATTGAGATAATACACGGAACCGGTGGCGGTTTGGGCATTCGCGGTGACGGCAACCATCGACAGCGACAACGCTAAAACCAGAGCCAAAGCCAAGAACTTTTTCATGTTGAATATCTCCTTTTTGATTATCTATGTAAAGCGGATCTCCGCTCTGCATCTTTTTAAAGGCAATCCCATGCCGCTAGTTTCGCCTGTGTTTCAAGCTCGGGAAAACGTTTGCACATTAAGACAAATGACATAGCGTCAATTTCTATGATCTCTGCTTGTCTAGGCATATGATAGCATGTTGTGCAAACGTTGTCAAGCCATTATATACGAAATTTCGACCTCTTCATCGTTAGATTTTCATAAAGCTTCCTTATTATATTCTTAGAAATTAGACATTAATTTTCATTGTATGTCGTGACAACCTACTATCTATTCCCTTTGTTCCCATTTTTTGTTTGTTTTTCTCTCCTTTCAACGTTGTTTCGCCTTCTACTCCATAGATAATCTCAGCACAGGATAGCCAAAATCGCAAAATAGTGCTATGATATTTTTTTCAAAAGGAGGCGAATGACGGCTGGCAGCCGGAGTGAATGAAGAATAGTAACTATGAAATGAACATGTGCACTGGTTCAATCCTCAAAAAGGTCATTATCTTTTCCATTCCGCTGATCCTTACCGGTGTGCTTCAACTGCTCTATAATGCCGTGGATATTATCGTTGTCGGTCAGTACTCCGGTAAAGAAGCGTTGGCGGCTGTGGGCTCCACCGGTTCGTTGATTAACCTCCTCATCAATGTGTTCATGGGACTTGCGGTCGGTACAAGCGTCGCGGTAGCCAGGCAATATGGTGCGGGTGAATATAAAGCGGTTCATGATACAGTACATACTTCCATCGCTATCGCGCTTTTGTGCGGATTTGGCATCGCTGTTTTTGGATATTTGATGGCCAAACCGTTGCTCCTATGGATGGGTTCGCCCGCCGATGTTATCGAATCCTCCAGTTTATACATACGGATATATTTTCTGGGTATGCCCGCCAACATGCTTTATACCTTTGGCAGCGCTATTTTACGCGGAGTCGGGGACACGAAACGACCTTTGATATTTCTGACGATTGCCTGTATTTTGCACATTGGGCTGAATCTGCTGTTTGTAATTCAGTTCAAGATGGATGTAGCGGGCGTAGCACTCGCTACCATTATTTCACAAGGTGTTTCTGCCGTGCTCGTGATGCGTTGCCTGATGCTCTCTTCCGGCATTATTCACTATGAACCCCGCGATACGCGCATATACCGTTCTTCCGTTCGCCCAATCCTGATGGTTGGCCTCCCTGCGGGTTTACAGGGTTCTTTGTTTTCCATCAGCAATGTGCTCATTCAGTCTTCCATCAACTCTTTTGGATCCGTGGTTATGGCTGGTAATGCGGCATCCGGTAATCTGGAGGGGTTTGTTTATACATCCATGAACAGCATCAGTCAGGCATCGCTATCTTTTGTGGGGCAAAACCATGGCGCACGACAGTACCGTCGTGTGCGCAGAACACTGTGGGTATGCTTGTCTCTGGTAACGTTCGTCGGGTTATTGACTGGTGGGATATTCACTTTGTTCGCAGGGCCACTCATTGGGATTTACAATTCCGACCCTGAGGTGATCCGGCAAGGGGTGATTCGTCTCTCCATCATCTGCCCATTATACTTCCTGTGCGGCGTGATGGAAGTGATCGTTGGTCAGTTGCGAGGACTTGGTTTTAGTCTTTTCCCGATGATTGTTACGCTCATCGGCGTGTGTGGGTTGCGCATCTTGTGGATATATACTGTTTTTGCAGCATCCCCGACACTGGAAACACTGATCTGGAGTTATCCGCTGTCTTGGTTTATTACGGTGGTTTTTCACTTTGTCACCTACTATAGCATTCAAAGAAAGCTTCCCAAGGAAGATCTATCTTTACCTGTTCATGTATGATCTTCCCTAAGCATGCAAATCGACACCATAAGTTCATGTAGTTTTATTTTAGTATATAGCATCAACAAGCACTTGGGATTCAAGTAAATGCTCTTCTCCGATATCTTAAAAACTTTTCAGCTTTTCATAAATAAGTCAGCCATCAATTTCTAGACTACGTATATAATGCATTTTCTGCCTTCCCCTCTATCACAAAAGCCTAACAAAAAATGAGAGCCCACGCTTTCGGCTTTGGCTCCCATCAAATTGTTTACAGCATATATCTTCTTATTTCAGCATTTTTCATTCGCCATTGAAAAAATTCTTCGTTCCGTACATCTTCAAAATATGTGTTCAATACTCGGCATGTGCCACCGTGGCTGACCAGCATCACGCGTCGTAGGCTGTCTCGGTTCCTTAAATCATTTAAGAAGCCATAGACCCGAAAAGCAACCTGCATCATTGATTCTCCATTGGGGTATCGGTAGGCAAATTGCTTTCGATTCTCCAGAAAATCCGAATTCTGGATGCTCCCACCTTCGTATACGCCATAATTTTGCTCAATCAGCCGTTCATCCGTTTCCACTGACGTGCCTAAACGTTCCGCAAGGATCATGGCTGTTTGCTGTGCACGTGTCATTGGAGATGCGATGATCAGGTCGATGGTTTTTGCTTCCTGCCAAAGTTTGTCCGCCAGTGCAGCTACTTGTGCTTTCCCTGTTTCGTTCAGGGGTAAATCTGTTCTCCCGCAAAGACGTTCTGCCGCATTCCATTCGGTTTCGCCGTGTCTTGCCACATACAGTTCCAAGTTGCCGCCTCCCGTGATTAAAACCTATTCTCGCTGGTTATGCTACCACTTGGGAGCCAGTTTGTCCATTGAATAAGGAATATAAGGATGGCGGCACGAGTTTTCGCTCAACTTATGAAGCTGGCCTATCCTATTTCCCGCTCTTCGCCTCAGCAGTGCTCAACCGATTTTTCAAGTACAGTATTGCATCCTCATAGCCCTTGAAACCCAATCCAATAAAGGATTTTTCGCATGCCAAGCCCGCGTAGCTCACTTGACGGAAATGTTCACGTTTGCTCACATCGCTCAGGTGAACTTCCACCGCAGGGAGGTTAACCGCCTTGAGTGCGTCCAGAATTGCGATACTCGTATGCGTATACGCCGCAGGGTTGATGACAATACCATCCGCCACCCCATAGGCACTTTGAATGAAATCGATGATTGCGCCTTCATGGTTGCTCTGAAAGCACTCGACCTCAATGTTCTCCCGCAAGCAGATTTCACGGACATAGGAAGTCAGCTGCGCCAATGTCGCCGCTCCATACACGTTGGGTTCACGAATTCCAAGCATATTCAGGTTCGGTCCGTTAATCACGAAGAGCTTCATCATATCCCTCCAATACCTTGCGTACACAGTCGGCGATGGCATGATCATTCAGTACGGTATAATCTGCGCACTCCCGATATAACGGTGCGCGTTCTTTCTCCATGTGCCTGAGTTGTTCCAGCCCTTTAGACAGTGGACGGCCTTCTGTGGTAAGCTGCTCTAACGGTCGCATCATGCGCACCACCACACTGTTCATACGCAGGTTTAGACGGTTTTCTTCCCTTAAAATTGCGCCGCCGCCTGTGGATAGAACCATTCCACTCTTTTTTCCATAATCTGCAATCACTTCGGCTTCCAACATCCGAAACGCCGCCTCCCCATCTTCGCCAAAAATCAGAGGTACTGCCTTTCCGGCACGTTTCACAATCTCAACATCCGTATCAATCAGCACCCGATTCAAAGCCTTGGCACAGCGGGTGCCAACCACGGTTTTACCGCTCCCGGGCATACCAATGATCACCAGATTGGATACTTCGCGCCGGAGTGTGATTTCTGCCGCATTCACCATTTCCAAAGGCACAGGTTTCCCGTCAAACATTTCCCTCGCGCGTGCGGCTTGCCACACAAGCATTGTAAGTCCACCTGCGCAAGGGATACCCAGCGATTCTGCCTGCAACAATAACCTTGTCCGCAAAGGGTTATACACCACATCCAAAACGCCTTCAAGCTTTGGAAACAGGCGCAGATCAACCGGCGAAGCATCCAAGTTCGGGTACATGCCTACCGGTGTTGCGTTTACAAGGATAGCCGCATCTGTATGCCTCTCCAGATGGATATAATCGTTTTCTCCGCCGCGTGAAACCACAACAGGTTCCCCGCCTTTTTCGGTGATAACGTAGCATGCAGTGAGGCTGGTCCCACCGCTGCCGAGTACAAGGGTTTTCTTTCCTTTGAAATCTATCCCCGCTTTTTCTGCCATTTTTGCAAAACCAAACGCATCGGTGTTGTCGCCATACAACGTTCCGTCAGCCCGTTTCACCAGCGTGTTCACGCTGCCGATACGCCTTGCCGTTTCACTCAGCGCTGAACAGTAGGGAATCACGTCTCGTTTATATGGGATGGTTACATTCAGCCCGCAAAAGTCCCGCGTGGTCAGAAACGCATCCAACGCTTCCTTTGCAATGGGCATCAATGTATATTCCGAATCACCCAGCAGGGCATGAAGGCGTGGCGAGTGACTGTGCCCGAGTTTTTCCCCAATCAAACCGTACCGCATGGCTCACATCTCACTATAGCTGCCGAGGTAGGTAAAAGTTTCAGGGCCAACATCCAGTTCACACAAAAGTTGCAAGGCTTCCGGCGCATATACCGATGCGTCAAGATCGAAGTAAAACATAAACTCGAAATCTGTTCCCGCAATAGGACGGCTTTCAATCTTTGTCAGGTTCAGGCCAAGAGCAGCAAATTTAGCAATCATGGCATAGAGTGCTCCAGGGGTGTGCCGAACGTTCAGCATCAGGCTCATTCGGTTGGCTCCGGGATAGATTTGCAGTTCTTTCGCTATGCAGATAAAGCGGGTAAAATTACTGTCACTATCACTGATTGTATCAGCCAATACATTTAGTCCATAAAGCCCTGCGCATGCGGGGGAAGAAATCGCCGCCAGATCAGACCTGTCACTGGAGCTCACAAATTGTGCAGCTTCTGCCGTGTTGCCAAACACGGTTACTTTTACATCTTTGAGGGTTTTAAGGAAGGTTCCACATTGGCCAATTGCCTGTTCGTGGGATACGATTTCGCGAATGTCCGACAGTTTTGTACCGGGCTTTGCCAGCAATCGATGGTCGATTTTGAGGCGCACACCCCGTACGATAGAGAAGCGATACTTGCGCATTAGATCGTACACTTCGGTCACAGAGCCATAGGAGCTATTCTCAATCGGCAACACACCGTATTCGCACAGACCACTCTGAATTGCCTGAAACACACCCTCGAACCGCTTGAAATACATGATGCTTGGCAACGAGAACAGCTTATCGCATGCCTGCTGACTATAAGCACCCTCCATACCCTGACACGCGACCACTGCCCGTTTGGGAAACACCTGAGCTGTATGCTCAATCGCATCCTGAATGTGATTGGTCAGTTCTGTTTTCGGTGCCATATAGAGTTGCTGATAGGTGCGGCTGATATCAAAAATCGTATTATACAGCAGCTTCATGTTCATCGCCATGGCTTCGTCGCAACCTTCGGTCACATGAGTGATCACTGTTCGTTCCCGCGTAGGATCAAGAATCGGTAGCCCGTTTTCTTTTTTATATTTCGCGATTTCCAACGCAGTTTCCATCCGTTTGACAAATGTTTGCGACAGAATGTCATCGTACTGATTGATTTGATCCCGCAATGTCTGTATGTCCATCGCCATTACTTCCTTTCTTGATCGGTACGGCACGCGATTGGTCCGCGCATCATTGGGCAGTGTCTTACTGTGTTGACAGGTGCTGCGGAAGAAGTACGCTGTTCTCACAAAGCACCATCGCCCAACGCTCTACCGATATCCAATGTTTGATACCGCATGTTTTTTGCAGGTTGTTTTTATTTCGCCATATCCGCAAGCTCTGGCAAACGCTCAACGGGCACAGGGCACAACTCGCAGTGGCCTATCCCTCTGGGTAGCACAAAAGTTAACGTGTCACCAGCGCGTTTTTTATCATTTCTGGCAATGCAGGCAAGTGTCTCCATAGGATAATTGGCTTCAACCGGCAGGTTGTTGTTGCGCAATGCCTTGATCAGCCTTGGTTCACAGTCTGTTGCGCACAGGCCAAGATGAATCGCGATGCGCATCGCGTACACAATGCCTACCGCCACGGCATGCCCATGCGGCATCGAATATTCGCTGCACCGCTCTATCGCATGACCCAGCGTATGCCCCAGATTGAGAAGTTGCCGTTTCCCTCTGTCGCATTCGTCTCCTTCGCACACATCCGCTTTGATGCTTACGCACCGCTCGATGATGTCCTCCAACTGGCAAAGATAGCTTCCTGTGGCAAGGGTTTCGAACAGATTCTCATCACAGAGCACTCCATATTTAATCGCCTCTGCCGCACCGTCCGCAAAGATTTTGGCAGGCAGGGTCGCCAGCACGTTCGGGTCGCAAAGCACCCCAATAGGTTGGTGAAACGCCCCGACAAGGTTTTTCCCTGCGCGCAAATCAACGCCCGTCTTCCCGCCTACCGAGCTATCCACCATTGCCAGAAGTGTGGTGGGTATCTGCGCCACATTGATTCCGCGCAGATAGGTCGCAGCCGCAAAGCCAGCCATATCACCCACTACGCCACCGCCCAACGCTACCATGGTATCACTTCGGGTGATCTGGTTTTCCGCCAGAAAATCAAGAATTTGTGCATAGGTTTCAAGCGTTTTACTGTGTTCTCCCTGTGGAAAGGCCATCCTTGCCACGCGGAAGCCAGCAATAGCAAGCGATTTTTCAACCGTATCGCCGTACAGTTGATCCACGTTGTCATCCGATACCATTGCGACCACACGGGCTGGTGTCAACGCCTTCAGCCATTCGCCCACATGCTCCATCAAACCGCGTCCGATGTTCACCTCGTATGGTTTTCCGGTGTTCACTTTCACGGTTTTCATGCGTGATAATCCTTTCTGTCCGCTTCCTGTTTTTGATCACGACCTGCGGTAAGCAACTCACACAGTTTTTCTTCATTGCCTGTATTCAGCGCATCACGGTATTCTCCTAACCTTCCAATCAAGCCGTCTAATTCCTGAAGCAAAGGCTCACGGTTTTCAATAAACAGCTCCGTCCACATGCCCGGATCAAGTTTGGCGACACGGGTTAAATCCTTGTAACTGCCTGCTGAAAACCCGATGTGATCCAGCGCGGTTGGGCTCTTAATATACGCACTGCTGGCGATGTGAGCCAGTTGCGAGGTATAGGCGATGACCCGATCATGATTTTCCGGTGTGGTCACAGTCACGCCCCCAAATCCAAGCGAGCACCAAAACTTCTTGAGCCGATCCAATAACATGATATCCGCATTTTTTTTCGGGGTGAGAATCATGGATGCATCTTTGAATAAATCTGCGCTTGCATGATCGAATCCGCCCACCTCGCGGCCAGCCATCGGATGCCCGCCGATAAAAGTAAATCCATATTCTTCCGCCGTCTGCCAAAGCGGTTCGCATACACAGCGTTTCACGCCGCATACATCCATTACGATCGCGCCTTTTTTGATCTGCGCGGCGTGCTTGCGTATATAGTCAACGGCAGCCATAGGGCGTGTGGCGATAATCAGCCAATCACAGATTGCGAGTCGGTCATCCGTCAGTTCCGCATCGATCGCATCCAACAATCGTGCTTTATACATCACCTGCTCGTCGGTGTCAAAACCCAGCACGGTATGAGGTGTGAACTTTTTTGCAGCCTTGGCGATGGAGCCGCCGATCAGACCCAGACCGATAATAGCGATCTCCATGCCTCACACCACCTTACCATGGTTATATTTGCAGGCGAAAGGCAACACTGCGCTGACCGCGGCGGAAACATTTGCGAAAGCTTCCGGTGTTAGCGATTGTGCACCGTCGGACATCGCATGGGAGGGGTCGTTATGCACCTCAATCATCAGCCCGTCCGCACCGGAGGCAGCGGCAGCCAGCGCCATGGGCTTCACCACAGAGGCGATACCCGTAGCATGGCTGGGATCGATGATGATAGGTAAATGGCTCATTTTCTTTAGAAGTGGCACCGCTGACAGGTCAAGCGTGTTACGCGCGGCCGTTTCAAATGTGCGGATGCCGCGTTCACACAGTACCACCTTCTGGTTCCCGCCCGCCATTACATATTCGGCACTCATCAGCAATTCCTGCAGGGTGTTCGCCAGTCCGCGCTTGATGAGAATAGGCTTCCCCGAGTGTCCTAGCTCCTTAAGCAGTTCAAAGTTTTGCATATTACGCGCGCCAACCTGAATCACATCCACCTCAGAAAATAGATCCAGTTGCGACAGATCCATGATCTCGGTCACAATTGGCAGCCCGGTAAGCTTTCTGGCTTCCAACAACAGCTCCAACCCTTGAGCGCGCAGCCCCTGAAAAGCATAGGGCGAGGTGCGCGGCTTGAAAGCGCCACCGCGAAGCATGGTCGCCCCTGCCTGCTTTACAGATGCCGCGATCAAACAGATCTGCTCCTCGCTCTCAACGCTGCACGGGCCGGCGATCATGCTGAACACATCGCCGCCAATTTGTGTGTTGCCAACAGGAATAACGGTATCTTCCTCGTGGAATTTTCGGTTTGCATTTTTATACGGTTCCTGTATGCGCTTCACATCTTCCACGATATCCAGTGCACGTAAAAGATCAATATCCACGGCGGTGGTATCCCCCACCAATCCCAAAACCGTGTGACTTTCGCCTTTTGATTCATGAATGGTGAGCTGCTGCCCGGTCAACCACGCTTTGAGATTATCCAGCTGTCTTTGTTCGGGGTCTTTTTTGAGGATGATGATCATTGAGTACCCTTCCTTTCCCTACCGTCCTGCCAAACTACCGTACTACACTGTCCCCGTTCCGTCCATTGCGTCAGCGATAATTTCAAGTTGCTTTCGGCATCAGCCAGTGCGCCTCTGCCCGATACCCTGCGCGGAGATGGGGATAAAATGAAAAACCCCCGCAGCATTGACTGCGAGGGTGCGACGCCTAATCAGCGATTGCCTCTCAACCAGTACAACGCAAATCAGCCTTACGGAAGCCCGTAAAGCGATAG
>Ga0302293_10000370_pt1 | contig 24257 bp, 18 predicted proteins | sample III_Fen_N2_2_FD_198758 | JGI IMG/M metagenome (GOLD analysis project Ga0302293, IMG submission 198758) | Peat permafrost microbial communities from Stordalen Mire near Abisko, Sweden - III_Fen_N2_2 | ecosystem: Environmental > Terrestrial > Soil > Wetlands > Permafrost | place: Sweden: Abisko...
TTGTGATTTTTAACTGCTTTAACATTTGAAAGCTTGGGATTATCAAGTATATGAGCTAGTCGCTTTTCCACATAATCCGCGCCGAAAGCCCATGGGGAATCCTCGTTATCCAACCAATATGGATTGATGGTAATCAGATCGGGGTTGCATTCCGCTATCTGCTCAGGGATTATCTCTGAATAAAACTCATCACCTCCGATTTCATCGATTACACCGGCCGCACGTGCTACGATACGAAATTTGCTTTGCCACGTTTCGTAATGAAGAGCATGCACACGCTTTTCTTCAGGAATTTTTGAAACGATTTCAGTAATTTGCGCCAGAGAGTCCTCCATGTTTTGCGACATCTGGGCAGCCTTTTCCGGCGCGCCAACCGCTTCACCTAATATCATCAGAGTATTTTTGATGTCTTCGATGGATGTGGGGTATTTCAACACCAAGATGGGAACATCAGCATATCCCGTTGGTGGCAAGTCTTCGTATAGAATGATCAAATCCGGTTTAAGATCCAATATCTCTTGGTCGCCGGAATCCGCCCATTCAGAACCCGGAATATTCTTCGTTAACTCCATCGTGGGTGAAAACGTTTCAGCGTTTTCCCAATACGGATGCCCGACATACACAATGCGATCAGGGCCTATCATTTCGAGTAACATCTCTTCTGCATATAAGGGAAAAACAACGATGCGTTGAGGCGTGGCGATAGCCGGTGGTTGGCTTTGCGCTTCTCCGCAAGCATACGTTATTATTTCGTTGCCAAAATATCCAAAGCATAGGGAAAAAACAAGGCAAGATAACAACATTCTCGTGAAAAAGCTTGACAGTGCAGAGTGTACGGCGTTTCTTTTGCGCATAGGTTTTTCTCCTCATAGTTTCGGATACCTTCAAATACATTTTGAAATAAGCCTGTGAAACGGGATCGGGGCGTGTGGGCGATGAATCGGAATCGGGCAATGGATCCTAAGCTTTTCGATATTCCAATAGCGCTATACCATGGAGAGAGATCTTTATTCACGGATTACAATACCACACCATGTATGTGTTTACAAGGTTAATGCCGACAGGGAAGCAACACCTTGTTTCCTACATTACTATAATAGTAGCTAAACCCATACGGCTTGTCAAGGATGGACGCGAACCGGATTATTCTTGTATGTTGGCAATCATGAGCAAAACCTGAGAAATGATTCGCGTTTCATACGCATCGCCACTCTTTCACACAGCGAATGGGAATTACGCCGCCAGTACAACGGATGCCTTGGGGGCAGGGCAGACCCATGCTTGTACGCTACAATGGTACGGACTATGCCTACCCCCACAATTTACAGGGGGACATCGTAAGCATTGTAGACATGAGCGGCGCTACGGTGGTAGAATATGGGTACGATGCGTGGGGGAAGCCCATCTCAACCGAAGGTAGCATGGCGGCGACGCTGGGCAGGGACAACCCGTTCCGGTACAGGGGGTATGTGTGGGACGAGGAGACGGAGCTGTATTACTTAAGAAGCAGGTATTACGATCCGGCGTGGGGACGGTTCATTAATTCAGATACACTGTTAGGAAAGGCGGGTGTGGTATTAAGCCATAATCTGTTTGCATACTGCAATAACAACTCTATGAACAGAAGCGATCCTACAGGCTTGTCTTCAGGATCACCCTTTGAATGGGCTGAGTCTCCGTGGTATTGGTCAGATGTAACAGACCCTTCTCAGGCGGATATGGTACTAGCTAACAATGGATATAGAAAAGATGGAGTAACGGTTAGTATAAATGCTATGCCCGGAGAAGGAAAACTGTACGTCCCAGCGTTGGACGCGACTTTTATAGTCAAGTGGGGTGCAATAGGGAAATATCATCTTGATATTTCCCCTGATGATGAAGGCATGAAAAGAATCGCAACGCACTTCGGATTTACAATGGAAGCTCCGGGCACTACGGACGATTGGAAAGCGCAGGGGGCGTGGAAACCTGTTGAAGCCTATCTTGAATTTAAAGGGACTATAGTAGCTGGCTCAATAAATTTGCTGCCTCACCGTGGAAGCGGAGAAGGTGCAACACTAAATCTCACAGCTGGATATGGAAACATATGTTTTTACACACATGATTCCAAGCAAACGTCTCCCAAAATATCACGCCTTGTCAAGAAGCATCAGCAAGTGGCAATGGCAGCTTATACATACGCAGTGAGTATGCGGTGGACAGATTGGGTAGTAAAAGACAGATGAGGTGCATACAAACAAAATGACCGACGCTTTGTGCAGTTTCCCCCATTTCGGGGGAAACTGCACATCAATCCCTGCCTGTAAGTATGCGTCTCCAAAAACATCGACGATTACCTTAAAAAGGAGAGAAGAACTATGAAAAACCGCCTATACGCTTTAGTAATGGCCGTCATGATGCTGTTCGTACCGCTTACCGCCTATGGAAGGGATCTGTCAACCAACATCAGCCCATTGGAGGATCTAAATGTTGAAGTATCTCCGTCGCCGGGACTACCCGGCGATGAGGCCATCCATTTTCCTGATCGGAACTTTGAAGCGGTGGTGAGAGCGCTTATTCACAGACCATACGAGGATGATATCTTTGCCAGCGATGTGGCTAAGATGACAAAGCTTGATGTGTCCGACTTCGATATCGCCGACTTAACAGGCATCGAATACTTTACCGCGCTGCAAGTGCTTAACTGCGCCAACAATCGGCTGAGCACGCTGGATGTGAGCCATAACCCTTCGTTGATAAAACTTTCATGCGAATACAACCAATTGGCGGTGCTGGACGTGAGCCAGAATCCGATGCTGGTAACCCTTTACTGCGACGTAAACGAACTGATGGCACTGGACGTGAGCCATAATGTTGTTCTGGAAAGGCTTAACTGCGGCGGCAATCAACTGACGAAGCTGGATGTGAGCCAAAACCCAGTACTGGAAGAGCTTGATTGCGACTATAATTGTCTGACAACGCTGGACGTAACCCATAATCCTGCACTGACATGGCTTAACGTCGAGGACAACCAACTGACGACAATAGATGTGAGTCAGAACCTTGCGCTGGAGGGGTTAGATTGTGCCAGAAACGAATTGACGGCAATGAACGTGAGTCTAAACTTTTTGTTGAAAGAGCTTTATTGCTTCGAAAACATGCTGACTGCATTGGATATGAGCCCGAATCCTGCGCTGGTAGAGCTTAGCTGTGGTGGGAATCAACTGACGGCACTGAACGTGAGGCAGAATCCTTTACTGGAAGAGCTTGTATGTGGTGCTAATCAACTGACGGTGCTGGATGTAAGACAAAATATCGCGCTGAAAATGCTTTGGTGCTACACAAATAAACTTACGGTATTGGATGTGAGCCAGAACTCTGTGCTGGAAGATCTTGACTGTGATGCGAATCAACTGACGACGCTGGACGTAAGCCAGAATATCGCACTGAAAGAGCTTCGGTGCGGTTACAATCAGCTGACGACACTGGATGTGAGTCATAATCCTGCATTGAATAAATTTGGCTGCTCAGAAAATTTCTTCCCCGATGAATCTGCCATTATAGGACTGGACAGGAAAAGCCTTAAGGACTTTTCATTCGACCCGCAGGGCCAACAGACCGAACAACCTTGATGCAGCCTGTGAAATTGTTGAAATCCCCTGGTTGCTCATATGAAGCAACCAGGGGATTTCAGCAATTGAAGGTCAAAGTCCCCTGCGCGGGCACCAAGACTTACCGCAATGCGTACACCTACGAAAAAGATCGGCTCAAAACCGTCAGCCACAACACCACCGACAACCCCGCTGACAACGTGGCCTGCACTTGGCAACTATGTGGAACCATCATATAGGCAGACAACAATCGACCGTTGCAAACGTTTCGAGCCTCGTTTTCGGAACTGGCGAATCTACCAGAGAATAATGTGATGCACACCCCCCGTTAGAATCGTTTGACATCAAGGGGTATAGTTTGACATCAACACAGTGGCTTTCTCCAAATTGCTCATAAATCTGAAAAGTACGGAGTTCAAATTTCTATTACTCCGTTGAAAATGCTTATCTTATATTGTTGATACAATCGTATGTGGGTACACTCTGAAACGGAGACCCGTTAACGAGAGCACCTAGGATTTTACGCTCTCAAAGTCTAGCCGCAGCAAGCGGCGGTGGTTACTTGGCGGCTAGCATTTTTTCCGCCTCGAACAATCTGGAAATAACCTCTAGCGGCTACTGCTTGGCGCTCAGGTTCCTATAAACGCGCGCAAAATCCTTGATGTGACCAACGCTACCATCAAACGGTGGGGGATCGACATGTTGTGCGGGTAGGCATGTGAAGCTCATCAAATAAAAAACTGATCTGCAACAAGCGCCTCAAGGAGCTAGAGCTACGCCGAGTTTAGGCGTGCCGCTGCATTCCATCAGTTTGGCCGCTGGGGCGGACACTAGGATAGCTTGGGGCGATAAATCTTGCAGACGTTGCTTTCGTAAATTAAATCGAATCGGGTTTGAAGAACCGCCATAAACTGGGAGCTGTCCCAATGCATGAGAACCGTGTCAATATCATTGGTAATGATCAGCGGGTGCACACTCTTTTCCAAATAAGCGCTTAAGTTGCTCGCTTGGCTTTTAAGCAGCCAGTCCACCGGCGAAGTTACCGGTATAGAATAGTCCATATTTAGGTTGGTATATATGAAATCGGCAACATCGTTGGTAAGGATATCGCATTTTTCTTTGGCAATATCGACACCCGCAGCCTCAGCACTCGCCATAATCTCATCTGCGACCGTCTTGGATTGCTGCGGCCAACCGTACATTTTGTTTCGGGTATTGCTATCAAGTACTGAAGAAACCGCGCTTGCCGTCAGAAGGCACACAAGTCCCATACACGCAATGAACTGGGTGAATGTGACAGCACGGCCGGTTCGTGTGAATTGCTGCGACATCTCCAGCAGCCTTTGATCGGCATTGATCACAAGCAGCAATACGGCTGGCCAAAGGACAAACTGGAAACAATGATCGTGACTGCGCCCTTGGTAATACACAAAAACACCGATACCGACGATGGAAAGCATGGTTGATATCACCGCATGAATCTGGCCCCGCCTGTTGGGTAGAGCATCGCACCGAAGCGGCCGTATCAACCGCAACCCCTTGACCATGTTAATGGCATAATACAGCACGAGCAAAATCCATGGATGTACCTTTGGCATTTTGAGCATTGAAAATCCCAGCGAAAAGCATGTGATGGGGCCGTTAAGGAAATCAGCGATACTCAGTATCTGATGGGTGCGGACGTAGGTGATGACAACAAGGGAAGTAACGCAGATCAATATGGCCAAGAGGGATGCCAATAAATGCTTGAATAGTGCCCAATACAGTTTGCGATTGCTAAAACTGTATTGAAGTAATGCAAGCAGCATATTGAAGATGAAAAATGCGCCTAAAAAGACGATGCCGGTTTCGGTGTTCCAAAAAACGGCAAGCGCCGCCAAACCGTAGCCGACTATGACAAGAACTCTCCGACGTTTTGCATTACGGACTCTCATCACAAGCAGAGCCAGCAACGGGAAAAACGAAAGAAACAGCCAGCGGTGCGGATAGTACTGAAGGTAAAACTTGCCAGACGAATAAAGGCTTTCCCATACACCGGTAACAAAAACAATGGCCAGTGCACCGAGAATCGCGATGAATTTGTTATCACTCACTAGATATAGAAATGCGGTGATCGCCCCATAGCTGAGAAGCATCAGGCTGCCCATGACAAAACTGAAGCGGAAGAGGGATATGCCACCGGTCAGGTGGAACAGTAGCGCCAGAATGTAGTGATAGGAGCCATAGATATTATTAAAATCTACTCCCTGCGTTAAACCGACATAGGTTTTATATACCGGGTAGTAATAGGCATTCACGTGGTGCAGATCATAGCTCGTGCCAATGGTGTAATCTTTCACCAGATAACGGGAAGCAATAAACACGCAATACACACCCAGCAGGATCAGAGCCGCGATTACGAGCGGCTTATGAAAACGCGCGCCTATCCTCTGCCAAAAGCGTCGGTGGAGCAACGAAATAGAAAAGAGCATGAAAAAGGCGAAAAAGTAAGGGATAAACCGTGCTTGCAGGAGGTTTGATTCAAACAGCGTAAACGGTGCGTGCAAATTAATGGCAACAAATAAAACGGTTACGCAAAATTCTGTTCCCAAAATAATCCCATCGGAAACCTCAAAGGGCATCATCCGTGGCATACGGGGTAATACCGTATAGAAAAAAAGAAAGAAAAGCGGATAAGTCAGCATACAGAGTATGTATTGCGTTTTTTCAACGCTTTCCGGCTGAAAAAGAACGATGTTTGCAATGCTTATCCGCGCGATTTCAGCACTGTCTACCTTATCGGCACCCTTTAAAACGGCGACGGCAATAGCAATGAGAACAACACCAAGCAGCGAATACACAATGGCCCAAAAATGCGGAGTCCTTTCAGATTGATAAGTTTGCAAATGATAACATCAGCCTTTCTCGTGAAATCTCACACTTTAGCCAACAGGAGCGCTGTGAAGGCGGAAATGCTTAAACATGACTGTGCAGCGCTTTTTTGTTTTGTCTGCGGAAGTGTCGTGAAGGCGGAAATACTCAAGCATTACTATGAACTGCTCTTTGCGCCGTCGTCCGTGAAATTAATACGTTCTTCCTCAATCACAAGCGGTCGCTTCATCACACGCGTGTTAATGCTCATGATATACTCACCGACCAGCCCGATAAAGAACAGCTGTATGCTCCCCAGCAGGAACACGCCAATCAGTACCGGCGCTTGCCCCGCGCCAAACCGATCCCAGTAGACCAGCTTCATCACAAGGTAGAAAAGCGCTACCAGAAACCCGATCAGCGAAAAGAACGCGCCTGCGAAAACCGCCAAACGCAAACCGAATTTGGTATAGGAGGTAAAGCTGAGCATAGCTGCGTCATAAAGCGAATACCAGTTGTTTTTCGTTTTACCCTTGCGTCGTTTTTCCTGCACATAGGGGATTTCCAGCCGGTCGCCGCCCAACTCCGCAACAAGACCCCGCAGGAACGGCGTTCTGTCATCCAGCTGTTTGAGCACGTTCAGGAAGCTCCGGTCATACAGGCCAAAGCCGGTGAAATGCTCAATCTGTTCCACGCTGGATAGCTTGCAGATCAGTTTATAATAGACGCTGCGCACGAAATAGATCAAGCGGTTTTCCTTGCTCTTGCGCTTGATACCGCAAACGATCTGGTACCCTTTCTCCCATGCCGCCACAAATTGGGGGATCATTTCAACGGGATCCTGAAAATCAGCCACGATCAGCACCGCTGCATCGCCGGTGGCCTGAGTAAGCCCATAGAATGGAGAATTAAACTGGCCAAAGTTACGCAGGTTAAAAATCGCTTTGATATGGGGGTCCTTCTCGCACAGCGCGCGGAGAATATCGCGCGTACCGTCCGTGGAGTGATTGTCTATCACGATGATTTCATAGGGGTACTGCGCAAGCTCCTTTTGCAACAGCTGCGTAACCGCTGCACACATCGCAGCAATATTTTCGTTTTCATTATAGGTGGGGATTACGATACTCAGTTTTTTTTGCATAATGGATCAAATTTCCCTTCTCAAACCCAAGGATATAGCGGTTTGCAGTATCCCGTCGCGAAATGGTGTTTTAGGTTGCCAGCCGGTTGCGTTTCTGATTGTATCAATATTGGGACTGCGTGGGATTTCGATGATATGCTTTGCCGGGATCGCCCCAAACAGCAGGCGGCTTTGTGTTTGGGTCACAGCAGCCATTTCAAGAATATATGCCTTGAGCGGTTTCAAAGCGCCATAACCGATATCATACACGCCATTTGCACTGCTGTGCATCAACAGTGAAATTAAGGCTTCCACAGCGTTGCTGATGTAAAGGAAATCCCAAAGCTGCTCGCAGGTTGTAAGCGGGCAGTCCTCATTGGCCAGCATTCGCCTTAAGGTGGAAATAACCAGCGAACCAGGGTAATCATTTTCCCCATAAACACTAAAAAGACGTGGCTCTGTAATGCGAAGCCCATGGGAAGCGCAAAAGTCGCTGGCGTGTGTAAAAAAAGCCAGCTTACTGCTGCCATAGGTAGATACAGGAGCAGTCTGTCCGACGCCTTCTGATGCGGTTGTTACGCTATACTCCGCCTGGCTACCTGCAAACATATACTGTTTGCAGCCTGTGCGCACGGCTGCATCCAATGTAGCCAGAGAGTAGCGCACATTGTTTGCCTGGAGTTGCGCATCCATGCGCTCCGGCCCGCGGATGCCCGCCCACGCCAGATGAATGAATGCATCGTATTGACCTGTGATCATCTGATATTGCGACATGGACAGGGTTTGGCTGTGGAACCTTTCCCCGATGGGCGGAAATGCGCTGGTATCCGAGGAATCACGGAAAACTGCGGTGATATCATGCCCCTGCGTATACAGTTCCCGGATGAGGGCTTTGCCAATAAAACTGGATGCGCCTGTGACAATGATCTTCATCTGTGACCCTCCTCCCCCTTTTCTGTATAACGCCCTTGCGTGGCAGTCGGCAAGGAAAGACGGGTGTTACAGCTCCATTAACTCCTGATAAAGGGCGCGGTCAATGGGCGGATCCTGATCCTGGTTGGGTTGCCCAAATACCAGCTTTGGCGTTACATAGGTTTCATCGGGTAACAGTACCTCGATGCACTCAGGCCCATCCTCCCCAAAAGCGATCTGCTCTACCTCAGCAAGGAATTGGATTTTTCGGGAGCGTATGCCGTAGGCTGTGGCAACCGCACAGAAATCGGGGACGGTATATCCCCCTTTGGGGGTGGTTTGCACGTAGTTGCAGTGAAAATACATCTCTTGAAAATGGCGTATCATGCCCAAAGAGTGATTGTTCAAAATGATGATCTTGACAGGCATGTTCTCGCGTACTATGGTTTGCAGTTCCTGTATGTTCATCTGGATTCCGCCGTCGCCGCTGAAACATAGAACTGGCTTCCGACTGCCAATATACGCGCCGATGGCGGTTGGCAGTGAACAGCCCATGGCGGCGTGCCCGCCCGGGATTAAAATGCGTTGTCCCTCTTTTGGGATAAACGACTGAGCGATCCACACCTCGTTTTGCCCCACATCCGCGGTAACGATGCTCCACTCCGGCGCACGGCGACTGATCGCGCGAACGAAATCACCCGGTACCTGCCCGACTTCAGCCAACTTATCCCTTAGCGTGTTGCATGCCGCATGCCATGGCCTATTGGACTCGGCCGGCAAGTCGATGGTCAGCAACTGACTGATCGCCTGCTCAAGCGGCAGGCAAAGGTTCTTATCATCGTCATGAATAGGATACGCCAGCTCATTTTGATCAATGTCAATACGGATGATTTTCGCATCGGGCGCGAACTGCTCACGCTGTGCGCCTACCTGCCGTACATCCAGCCTTGCGCCGAGGGTGATGAGAAGATCGCACTTGGCGGCAACAAAATTGGCACAACGGTCACCGTAAGCGCCGATAAAGCCATAGTGATACTGCCCAATGGGTGAATCGTAAGGCGCGATATCAAACGCGAGCATGCTGCTGATGACCGGTATCCTCCATTTTTCGATCAGCGCGCGCACACGGTTCTGTTGACCGGCGGAATATACACCGTTGCCAATCAAAAGGCAGGGTCTTTTCGCCTGCGTTAACATGGATCGCACCAGTGCGGCAATATCCGCTGTCGCGTTTTCGCATGGCTGAGGCGGCTCGCTTTCAAACATGTCCGTATCAACGATGGTACGCTGAACGTTCATGGGGATATCCAACAGCACAGGCCCTTTGCGGCCCTCATTCGCGAGGTGGAATGCCCTGTCTAGGTGTAGTTTCAGTTGTTCGGGTTTTTGAACATAGGCTGCATATTTTGTAACACCTTCAACCATCGGGATCACATTGGTTTCCTGAAACCCACGCTGACGCAAATGATAGGCGTTATTGGACTCAAACGTGTTCACCTGACCCGTAATGAACAAAACGGGGATAGAATCGTAGTATGCGTGGCAGATGCCCGTGATCATATTGGTTGCTCCGGGGCCGCTGGTAGCGTAGGCCACACCTGTTTTACCGGTCACCTGCGCATATCCGCAGGCTGCAAACGAAACACCCTGTTCGTGGTAGAGAATATGCGATTGGATCTGTTCCTGACAGCTGCCAAGCGAGTCCATTAAATGAGTCACCATACCGCCGGGATAGCCAAAAACATCGGTGATACCTTGAGAAATCAGATATTGAACAATATAGTCGGATGCTTTGATTTTCATCGGAACAATGCCTCCGTCACATGGGTCGGGGGGGGACTGGATGTGTTGGGCGTTACTCCGGCACAGGCCAATACAGCATTCCAGACCGTTTGCTGCCTTCATACGCCTACGCAGGGATGCCGCACAAACCGCCAAGGTGATCTGTCAGTAGAATCATTTTAGGGTAAAGTTGGCATACTGATCACGCGGACGTGCGATGGATGATGCCCAACGCTTTGGCTTTCAAGGAGAATCCTCAGTCCCGATGCATGAAAAGTTACACGCAACGTACCGCCTCTGTGATTACCTTCGCCATGTAGACAATCTTCTCCTCGGTCATGCCCGGGTACACACCCACCCAAAAGCTGTCGTTCATGATGCGGTCGGTTTGCGATAAATCGCCGATTACACGGTAACCTTCGCCGGTTGCGCGTAGTTCGTCAAAGCAGGGGTGTTTGGTTAGATTACCCGCAAATAGCATCCGCGTCTGCACGCCATGCCCTTCCAAATATCCCACGATATCGTTTCTCTTGATCCCCTCGCGGCAGGTGATCAGAAAACCAAACCAACTGGGCCGACTGTTTAGCGCGGCTTCCGGCAGAACGAACCGGTCTTCCAACGGTTTGAGCAGTGTGTGCAGGGTATCAAAATTGGCACGGCGGCTTTCAACAAATGCGGGTAACTTTTTAAGCTGAGCGCAACCGATAGCGGCTTGCATATCGGTTGCTTTCAGGTTATAACCAAAGTGGGAGTAAACATATTTATGATCGTACCCCAGGGGCAGTTCGCCATATTGGCGGTCAAAACGGTGGCCGCACAGATTGTCATGGCCAGATGGACACATGCAATCGCGCCCCCAGTCACGCAACGAGCGCGTGATTTTTGATAGCAGCGGGTCATTCGTGTACACAGCACCGCCTTCGCCCATGGTCATATGGTGCGGGGGATAAAAACTGCTGGTACCTAAATCCCCGATTGTTCCGGTAAACCGCTCCACCCCGTCCAGCAGGTAGCGGGAACCCAGCGCATCGCAGTTATCCTCGATCAGCCATAGTTTGTGGCGGTCGCAAAATGCTTTGACCGCCGCCAGATCAAATGGGTTGCCCAGCGTATGCGCAATCATCACGGCCTTGGTTTTTGGTGTGAGCGCATCTTCAAGGCGGGTAACATCAATATTATACTGCGGAATGGTAACATCAACGAAAACCGGCACACAGCCATATTGCAAAATTGGGGTTACGGTGGTAGGAAAACCCGCCGCCACTGTGATAACCTCGTCACCACGGCGTATGCGCCGTTCCCCCAGCAATGCAGATGTAAGGGTCATGAACGCCAGCAGGTTGGCAGATGAGCCAGAGTTGACGAGTACACAATACTTGCTGCCCAGAAACGACGGCAATTCTTTCTCAAACTGGTCGGTATAGCGACCGGAGGTAAGCCAGAACTCAAGTGCAGAATCGACAAGATTCACCATTTCACTGTGGTCATACACGCGGGATGAATAGGGAATACGGTCGCCCTCATGGAAATCACAGGGCTGGTTATGGTAATTTTCGCAGTAGGTTTTCACTAGCGATAGGATTTCTTCCCTCGCCTGCTGTTCGTTCATACCTTTCAACGGTACACTCATGTTTAAGCTCCTTTACGGTTGACCTATACCAATCAGGTGAAAGCTCCGACATACGGCAAAGTATGCGGTTAATCCGCATACTTTGCAGCGACTTGTGCCAAAAAGGCCTGTATTTGCTGCTCGGTTTTCGTGCGGGCGCTTTCGCCGGCCATGATTGCTTTTGTCCAGTCAACGGTCGCATCGACCGCCTGCGCCAACCGCCATGTGGGCGACCAGCCAAATGTTGCCTTGATTTTAGAACAATCCAGTTTTAAAAACCCGGCTTCGTGCGGCGCATTGGGTTCCGCCCTGCTTTCCCAGCGCATTCCCTCGCCCCAGCTTGCTGTAAACAAATCCACCAGTCTTGCGGTTGTCGCACAGTCACAGTCATCTGGCCCGACATTGTAGGCTCCGGCTAGCGCGTTATCCGTCCACTGGCTGCGGGCAATGGTCAGGTAGGCGTTCAGCGGTTCAAGCACATGCTGGTAGGGGCGGGTAGCGGCGGGGTTACGTATTGCGATGGTTTCCCCTGCTTGCGCCGCACGCACGCAATCGGGAATGATTCTGTCGCAGGCGTAATCGCCGCCGCCGATGACATTGCCCGCGCGCGCGGTGGAAATGGAGACCCGTCCATCCGCAAAAAACGAGTGACGGTAGCCGTTTGTCACCAGCTCGGAGCAGCTTTTGCTGTTGCTGTAAGGGTCAAAGCCATCCAACGCATCGTTTTCACGGTAACCCCAAGCCCATTCGTTGTTGTGGTATACCTTGTCGGTGGTCACGTTAAGGAACGTCCTTACACTTTCACAGGTACGCACACATTCCAGCGCATGCAAAGTTCCCATCACATTGGTGGCATAGGTGCCTACGGGATCGCGGTAGCTCTCCCGCACAATGGGCTGTGCGGCCAGGTGAAAAACCGCTTCGGGTTTGCAGGTATCCATCAGGTTTTTAAGCGCGGTAAGATCTCTCACATCCCCGATGACGGAGTGCATATCGCTTTGTATACCAAGCTGCGTGAACAGATTCGGCTGTGTGTTTGGCGCAAGCGCAAAGCCTGTCACCTCGGCGCCTTGCAAAAGCAGCAAAAGTGAAAGCCAGCTTCCTTTAAACCCTGTATGCCCAGTGATGAGTACCCGTTTACCCGTCCAAAACCCAGCCATTACCAAACCCTCCAGGGCGCATTGCCACCTTGCCAAAGTTGCTCAAGCTTTTGCAGGTCGCGTTGCGTGTCCATGCATTGCCAAAACCCGTTATGGCGGTATGCCATCAGTTGCCCCTTGCGGGCACACTGCTCCAGAGGTTCTTTTTCAAACACGGTGGTATCGTCCTTGATCATGTCAAAGATTGCGGGTTCCATAACCATGAAGCCGCCGTTGATAATGCTGCCTTCATCGTCGTGCTTTTCACGGAACGCGGATATGTGGTCGTCTGCGTCAACATCCAGCACGCCAAAGCGCTGCCCAAGGTTGATGGCGGTGATTGTCGCGATTTTGCCGTGGTTTTGGTGAAATGAAATCAACTTGCCGATGTCAATATCGGCCACGCCATCTCCATAGGTCAGGCAAAATGTTTCATTGTTCACATATCTTGCGATGCGTTTCACACGCCCACCGGTCATCGTGTTAAGTTGCGTATCCACCAGTGTAACGCGCCATGGCTCGGCACAGTTGTTGTGAACCTGCATTTCGTTGCCGGCGGAAAAATCAAACGTGATATCAGAGCAGTGGAGATAATAGTCGGCAAAAAACTCCTTGATCACATGCTGCTTATAGCCACAGCAAATAATAAATTCATTAATGCCGTAGTAGGAATAGATTTTCATGATATGCCAAAGGATAGGCATTCCGCCAATTTCGATCATGGGTTTGGGCTTGAGGTAACTTTCCTCTGAAATACGAGTGCCAAACCCACCGGCCAGAATGACTGCTTTCATTTTCTACCTCCCCTATCTTCATTCGCAGATTGCTGTATTTGGTTGCCATATCCTGTTCATCCAACAAGAGTCCAAGGCTTTGATGGGTGATACCACAATGCGATCTTTTGGCTACGCAGGACCATACACCCTAACGAAATCTCTCGGAATGCCTTATACGCCGACTGTCGACCCGAAAACAGTCACGCGGATACGGATAGCAACTGCTTGGGTTGCTCTGTTGCTACATTTCGCCAAGTTTGAGAATCAGGTAATCACCCTTGTCCACAATGCAACCATTTTCAGGCCATGCAGGCATAAGAAACGCTTCCATATAGGTTTCGTTTCGAAGCGTATCGCCTGATATCGCGGTAAAATCGAACCCAAGTCTTCTAAAATACTTGACAAGATCGCTACTGTCACCCCATGCCCAAGTGCTCCATGCAATATAGGAGCGCCCCGATGTCTCCTGAATGGGGATCTCCGATAGATTTTCCAGATGAATGAAGTTTCGCAAACGGTTGACCAACAAAACCGTCGGCTCATCCGTAACGATGGTGTTATGCCAGAATTCTCCCCCCATGTTGGTGTTATAGTTGCCAACAAACAGAATGGGTTTGGATGTGTCAAAATCCCTTTGCAGCGAATAACCCATTTGATAAATAGCCTGCTGCTCGTTCTCAGAGCGCTGGTTTTCTACTGAAAACCAATGGTTGATATCGTTGGACTGATAAAAAATCGCGAAAATAACCATCCCCACAAGCAAATATCGCTTGATCCCCCCCGACTGCTCGATTGCCAATTGCACAAGAATCAGTCCTGTAAACGCCACAAAGAAGGCGCAGACAAACTGAATGCGGTATGGCGATGGCATGCCCTGAAGGATACTGATGACCCCCAACGAAAAAAACAGTCCAGAATACAGAAGCGCAATATAGATTTTTTTGTATTTAACCGTATCGGCAATGAAAAAAATGAAAAGGGTGATCATGGAGATGACCAGAATGGCAATGGGCAGGTAGACGATGGATTTGATGATATAATTGTACAAGAAGCCCCAGACAATATCTTTCAGGCATTGGAGCATTCCATGATCAAACCACAGGATACTGGTTGCTGCGTTCATGGAAGGTTTAATCTGGAAAATGGTCAGAATAGAAGCGGACACCGCCGCTTCGAGCAAAATACCCATCAAAAGCGGCAACGCGTACTGAAACCCAGCATTAAACAATGTGGGTAGACTGTTCACTTTGCCCGTATTTGTGCGGATTTGCATAAGTAATAATGCAAAGACCAAAAATAGATAAACAGCGATGAGCGATTCGTACAGGGAGGTAACAAACATCAGAAGCACACTTGCAATCAGCTGGTTTTTCAGCATAAAATGCCCGTTGCTTTGATGGATACGGTAGAGCGCAAAGGCAATCAAAACCGTACCGATTGCCAGGAAATACGGTAAAAGCATATAAGAGAATGCATCCGATAGAAGCGGATACGAGATCAGCAGGCAACAAAACGCCGTGCAAGACGCGATGGATAGTTTCTGATGGGTTGCCTTTCGGAAAACGGCGCAAACGAGGGTAACGCCGAAAATGAAGATAAGGATGGCCAATGCTGCATCAAAGAAAGGATATCCTTTGATCAAATTCAACATCCGCGCAAGAAGTGGCCATGTGAATCGCCCCTGAGCCAGCAATTCTCCCATCGCATAACGTTCGCTAGACAAATCATCCGCACTGATTGGGAAAGTGGTAATGTACAGTCCATAGCTGAGCAGCCCGACAATGATCAGCGACCAGCGAAACAACCTGTCATGAAAAAGCTCCAGCATACAGTCGCTCAACCGCCCTGTACCTTCCGGTTTTTCAGGAGGAGGTTGTTGCATCTCTCCTTGTTTGGGCAACACCAACATAGGTTACACCTCAATCGCGGTGGGGATTTTCATGGCTTGAATGAAAAATATTATAATGATGTAATGCATATCATTGTTATTATACTGGTTGGGTTAGGCAGTGTCAATATCCGATCGCGCTTTCCATAGATCGATAAAGAAAAACGGCGATCCTGCCCTCAGGTATGCGCCACATTGAGCGTGCATCAAGCTGCATATTATCGACTGTTTTCAGCTCCACATACGATTCATTTGAAACACTTGACGCCAATCGTATATTAGACTTTCATAGAGCAAACGAATAAGAATGAGGGAATCAGCCCTCAAGACGGTATCCCACAATGCGACAATGAAGAAAGGAACCAAGCGATGTGCGTCCCGTGAGCCAGTGCAAATACACCAAAAGCATTAGGGCAACACCGCACAGAGAAAAAGCAGAGTAACGGTCGAACAGAGGATAAAATAAGAACATGAACAAGCAGGTTACAGGATCAGTGTTGACAGACGAACCGGGGCAGGCAACAACCTGTAAGTAAGAGTTCCTCCAGCAGATTGATTGCATCATCCCGTGGGGAGAGTGGAAAGGGATCATAGCGCCTTACTACGATTAGGGAGAGCGCGGTAACAAGCCCTTCGATCTCGGGCTGATGCTGAGAATCAATCGGGTGCAGGCCGCTATAGACTTTCAAAACTGAGCTCGATTCAAATAGGTTATCATCAACTGTTGGGACAATGATGCGAAAATTCATTCTATAGCATCCTTGGTAGTATGTACGTGGCATTGTGTCGAGCATGTCTTCCTGTTAGCATGGAAGAGGTACTCGAACTCAAAGTCTGTATTGCTGTTACTATTGAGAAAGTACAAATAGGAATACTCTGGCGATTTTTCAGTTCAACGATTCCGTATCAGCGTCGCTTGTATTGCAATAAAATGTTAATTATGGTATAAACAGACTATTGATGCTTCTTATATAGTCTAAATCATACAGGGGTGATTCCTATGGATTTCTACGCTCATTCAGCCAATGCAAGCGGAGAATCACAAACACTGGCAGCGCACCTTCAGGGTGTTTCTGCGCTTGCCGCCCAGTTTGCGCTTGCCTTTGGCGCACAGGAGGCAGGGCGTACTCTCGGGCTACTTCACGATCTGGGTAAAAACGATTCTCTGTTTCAGGGTGTTTTAACGCATACACGCTGCCACGTCAACCACTGGGCAGCCGGCGCAACCGTGGCTATGAATGTATACGAACGTCTTGAAGAACAGTCGCTTTTGCTGGCCAACGTGCTCTATGCGCACCACGGCGAACTGGGTATGTGCCCAAACCTGCGCAACCTGTTAAAAAAGCAATTGGAAGGCAAGGGCGATCCGCTGGACGAAGAGGGAAACACGCTGACCCTTTTTGGGCAGGCACGCCTGATACAAGCCATGCGGGATCAGCAGCTGCAGTTAAGGCCAGTGCCCGCAAACCGGATGTCCGAAAACAATGACGCTGATATACAGTGGATGCTGTGGGAGCGATTGCTGCTGTCTGCATTGGTCGACGCAGACTATTGCGATACCGCCCGACATTATGGGCAACCCTTTACCGAGACGGCGCTAAATGTGGCGGCTGCGCTGGCCGCGCTGGAAGCGAAGCACGAAAGTCTGCGTCAGGGCTCCAAAGCGGCGACGGAGCTTAATATTCTGCGTGAGCAGCTTTTTAACGATTGCTGCGTGGCGGCGGTTCGTCCCCAGGGACTGTACACGCTCACCGCCCCCACGGGGATGGGCAAAACCTTGTCACTTATGGCTTTTGCGCTCAAGCACGCGCAGCAACATCATCTGCGGCGCATCATCGTGACTTTGCCCTACCTATCGCTTATGCAGCAGAATGTGACCGTCTACCGCGAAATTATCCCGGAGCTATTGGAAAGCCACAGTATGGCAAAAATAACCGACGATACGCGCCTGTTGGCAGAACGCTGGGATGCGCCGCTGATCGTGACAACTTCCGTCCAGTTTTTTGAGGCACTTTTTAAAAGCCGCGCACCCGATTGCCGAAAGTTACATCAACTGGCGCAAAGCGTGATCGTGTTTGATGAGGCGCAAACACTGCCAAGTCAGTTGCTGCCTCCAACGCTCACGTCGCTGAAGGCGCTTTGTGACCTTGCGGGCTGCACTGTGGTGTTTTCCACGGCAACGCAACCCAGCTATGATGGGCTGACCAACGTAAACTGGCAAGCCGATGAGATTGTTCAAAACGTACCTGCGCTTTATCAGGCGACGCGGCGCGTGACCTACCACTGGCGCGTAGATAAACCCACCGCCCTAAGCGAACTGGCAACCGAAATCGCCGAGCACACGCAATGTCTGGTGATCGTCAACCTTCGCAAACATGCCAGACAGCTTGCACAGCTGCTCTGTCCGCTTGTGGATGCTGACGCGTTGTTTTACCTGACCACCGACCTTTGCCCCGAGCACCGCACCTTTGTGCTCGCGGCCATACGCAAGCGGCTTGCTGATGGGCTACCCTGCACCCTTGTGGCAACGCAGTGCGTGGAGGCCGGCGTAGATCTAGACTTCCCCGTGTTGTACCGGGCTCTAGCTCCTTTAGAGAGTATTATTCAGGCGGCGGGGCGCTGCAATCGCAACGGCGCGGCGCCTGATGGACAGGTGACCGTATTCGTGCCCGAATGCGACGGCGCGCTGTACCCCGACGACTGGTACCAGTGGCAGGCGGACTGCGTAAAAATGCTCCTGGCGAAAGGGCCGATCGATCCGCAGGATACCGCGCAGATCAAAGCTTATTTTGATCTGTGCTATCTTCAGGGCGCACCGGAAAAGGCAGCGCTCGCCCAAGCCATACAAGCGCGGGATTTTGGCACTGTTGCGCGGGAATACAAGCTCATTGATGACGACCAATACCACGTGGTGGTACCGTACGGAGCATTGCCGGTTGCGATTGAAGATGTGTTGGGCGGAGGCTTAAGCCCCAAGCTGATGCGCACTTTACAGCCTTACACCGTTTCCACCTATGACCGGAAGGTGTTGGATGCCTGTGAAGTACTACCATTACGTATACCGCAAGGGAAGCCAACCAAAGAGGGCAGCCGATGGTACTGGCTCGATCGCACCCACTGTTACGATACCGAGCGCTTCGGGCTAAAAAGCCCCGATGAGCTTGATGTTTTCATCCAATAAGCAAAAGAAAGGAGGAGCCTATGAACAATCCAATCACCATAGAGGTCTGGGGACCTTTCGCCTGCTGGACACGGCCGGATTGCAAGGTGGAACGCCTGACCTATGCCGTGCCCACACCCAGCGGCATACGCGGCGTCCTGAGCGCGATTTACTCCAAACCAGCGGAGTTCTACTGGCAGATAGAGCGCATCGAGGTGCTCAAACCCATCCGCTACATCAGCTTCAAGTGCAACGAAGTGAAAACCAAGGCAGGTCGCAACACCATACTCGTGGAGGAAGACCGCACCCAGCGCCAGACCGTAGCCCTTCAGGATGTGCGTTACCGCGTTACCGCCAGCATCATCAAACGGGAGGGCTTTGGCGGCACCGAGGCGCAACTGCTGGAGCAATTCAGGCGGCGCGTCGAAGGGGGCAAGTGTTACTTTCAGCCATCGATGGGGCTCAGGCAGTTTCCGGCCTACTTCGAGTGGGGTTCAAGCGAGAAACCACCCATTGCGCTTGATCTTGACCTTGGCTACATGGTTTATGATGTGTTCGATCTGCATAAGTGGAAAATCACCAAAAAGGCGGAGCCTGCCGTCAGCCTTTTCCATGCGCTGCTCACGCAGGGTGTGCTGGATGTGCCCCCTTATGATAGCGAACTGGTGCTCAAGGGAGGTGCTCAGGATGCTCAATGAGCTGTACCGGTATGCCGTGAGCCATGGTTTAACGGCGCGGGTAGGCTACAAGGAGCGCAAGGTAAAGGCTTACCTCAACTTCATCGAGGGTAGCCCGCTGCCCCTCCTGTCACCTGCCATTCAAACCACAACCTATGCTCCCGATGTGGGCGGCAAGGCCAACAGCAATAATAAGTGCAACCCATTGGTGGAAAAAGCTTCCTATGTGCTCAACATCATAGATCCTGGAGACGCGAAAGCGAAAACCAACACTCCTGTTAAGCATGCATACTACCTTTCCATGCTGGAGAGCGCAGCCCGCTGCGAGCCTCGCCTCGCCCTCTGCCACGCGGCGCTTTCCGATGAAAATACCCTTTCGCAGCTTAGAGAAATGCTGGCGGCGGCCAAATTCAACTTCAAAGATCCGATTGGTTTGATGGCAACCGGTGTTCCACTGGAAAAGAGCGAAGCGTTGTTTGACTGGTGGGATAGCTTTCGCCTCACCCTTGAGGACAAGCCACGCTCCGCCATGCGCTGTCTGGTAACAGGCAAACCGACGGAGCCATTGGCAACCGTACCTAAAATATCAGGGTTGAGAAGCGTGGGCGGGCATACTTCGGGGGATGCGCTGCTCTGCTTTGATAAGGACGCGTTTACCTCCTACGGATTTGACCAAGGCGAAAACGCCTGTGTATCCGAGGAGGCGATGACGGCGGTCAATGTGGCGCTGGGTAAGCTGATTGCGCAGGCGCCGCGCCTGGCGAACGCAAAGTACGTGTACTTTTACAAGGAACCTGTTGCACCCACTGAAGACCCGATGCCGCTGGTGTTTGGTGATTTTTGGGTGGACGATGTAACAGACGGGCAGGAACCTGCGGCGGAAGCGGAGGAACCTTCCCAAGCGGAGGCAGAGGAAGCCGTAATGGCAGAGGCTGAAGCCACGGCGGAGGGCGAAGAGGCTATTGCTGCAGAAACGGACAATAACCGACTGCTGACCGCTGAACAAAGGCTGCGCGAAGACGAAGCCCGGCTGGCTGCCAAAGCGCTGCTGCAAAGCCTGCGCCATGGGGAACGGCCGGAGCTGCTCCAAAACCGCTACTACATCATGCCCCTTTCGGGGGCAGGTGGGCGCATCATGGTGCGCGGCTGGATGGAGGGTGATTTTGAGAGCCTGTGCGAGAACATCAACCGTTGGTTTGATGATCTGCAACTCACAACGCCTTATGGGAAGGGCACTACACGGGCTCCAAAGCTGTTTGCGCTGTGCATCCGGCTGCTCAAGCCCCAAAAAGGCGGCAGAAAAGTTGGCGAGCGTATCGATGATGAACTGTCTGCCATTGTGCCGAGACTGATGTACGCCATCATCAACAATACCCAGCTGCCCGATACCGTCGCCTCGCGCGCACTCACCTACATCCGATCCCAATTGCTCGCCGCTGCCGAGGAGGATTCCAAGCAGGAGCGCACTATGGATTCGCTGGCCTGCGAACTGCTCAAGGCATGGCTAAACCGAAGCATCCGTGCTAAAGGAGGAACCGCATTTATGGAAAAGGAACTGACCCCAACCTATCAGGGAATCGCCTATCAGCTTGGCAGGCTGATGGCTGTGTACGCCGCCATTCAGACCGATGCGCTGGGCAGCGATCTGGGCGCGGGCGTATTACAGCGCTACTATGCCTCTGCCAGTGCAAGCCCTGCGCTGGTGATTGGCAAGCTTGCGCAGCTTTCACAGCATCACCTGTCCAAGCTATCCAACGGGGGCAGCGTGGGCAAAACCGTGAGGTATTCCAAACTGTTGCAGGAAATCTATTCCAACATTCACCAAACCGTTCCCACAACGCTATCACTGATGCAGCAGAGTGAGTTCGCGCTGGGGTACTATCACCAGCGCGCCGCGCTGTTTGCGCCAAAACCCGTACAGGATGCCGAGGCATCGGATGATACTCCAGACGCGACTGAAGAATAAGGAGGATAACAACATGGCTATTGAAAACCGTTATGAGTTCCTTTTTTACATCCAATGTATCAACGGTAACCCCAATGGGGATCCCGACATGGGCAACGCGCCACGCATTGACCCGCAGGATATGCACGGCTTCATCACCGATGTAGCCATCAAGCGGCGCATCCGTAACTACGTGCAAATTGCATATGCTGGCTGCGATGGCATGGAGATGCTGGTCAAGAGCGCTACCAATATCAATACCGGTATCGCGGTTGCCAAGGAAAAGGCAGGGCTTGCGCTTTCCGCCAAAGGGCGCGATGAGGTGTACAAAGCACGGCAAAAGGCATGTGAGCTCTACTATGATGTGCGTGCCTTCGGCGCGGTAATGTCCACAGGGCCGAATGCCGGACAGGTGCGCGGCCCCGTGCAACTCACCTTCGCACGCTCAGTGGATGCTGTGCTCCCGCTGGATATTGCGATCACCCGTATGGCTAAAGCGGCGGATGTGAAAAACGCCACTACAGCGGAGGATTATCTGAAGAACCAACTGGAACAGGACGAAGACAAGCTTCGCACCATGGGGCGCAAGCAGCTGATCCCATACGGCCTGTACGAGGCACGGGGCTTTATCAGCGCCAACCTCGCTAACGAAACCGGCTTTGACGAGGAAGACCTCGCCATTCTATGGGAAGCGATCCTGAACATGTATGAGCATGACCGTTCCGCCAGCAAGGGGGAAATGGCCGTGGTGACGCCGTTGATCCTGTTCCGCCATGTGGGAACGGATAGCGATGCCGAGCAGCGCAAACGTCAGGCGATGTTGGGCTGCGCCCCCGCGCATAAGCTGTTTGAGTTAGTGCATGTCGCCAAAAAGGCGGAGGTAGAGTATCCGCGCAACTATCACGATTATGCGTGTTCCATCGACCTTGATAAGCGACCTGCCGGCGTGGATATCGGGTTTCTTACCGCTCCGGGCGCGCAGGTTGCCTGGAATGCACTCCCTGCGGATACCGATCTGTTTGTATGAGCGACAGCATTCCGCTTTCGTACATCTCGCAATATGATTACTGCCCTCGCCGTGCCGGCTTGCTGCTTTTGGAGCAGGCCTGGCAGGAGAACGAGTATACCGCATCGGGACGTGCCCAGCATGAGCACGTCCACGATGCGCATGTGGAGCGACGGGGAGACCTGATTACCTTGCTGGATTACCCTGTCGCGTCCGAGAAAATGGGGATTGCGGGAAAATGCGACTGTCTGGAGGCAACGCGCTGCGAAAGCGGCATAGCGTTACCCTGCGCGGAAGGGTTATATCAAATCTACCCCATTGAGTACAAGCACGGCGTGGTACGTGACGAGCGGGAGTATCAGTTGCAGCTTTGTGCACAGGCAATGTGTCTGGAGGAAATGTATGGGGGTAGCATTGGGCAGGGCGCACTGTTTTACACGGATGCCCATCGCAGGCAGACGGTCGAATTGAACGGGGAACTTCGCGCCGAGGTGGTAAGCACTGCGCAGGCATTGCAGACAATGCTGGAAACGCACCATATGCCACACGCACAGTACAGTGTCAAGTGTAAAAAATGCTCGCTGCTTGAGCTGTGCTCCCCAAAGCTGCTCTCGAGTGGCAATGCCTATTGCGCGCAGCTGTACAAAGCCATGGAGGACGACGAATGAAAAAATTGCTGAACACGCTGTATGTGCTCACGCCATCCTCCTATTTGCATTGCAGCAATGAGGCGGTGGTGGTAGAAGTTGGCGGGGAAGAAAAGGTGCGCATACCCGCGCATACGCTGGAGAGCATCCTCTGCTTCGGCATGATGACCGTATCCACGCCTCTGATGGAGTTCTGCTCCGAAAGGGGGATCTCTCTATCGTTTTTATCAGAGCAAGGAAGGTTCTGGGCTCAGGTACACGGTAAACTCAGCGGGAATGTGCTGCTGCGCAGGCAACAGCATGCTGCACTGGAGGATCGGCAGCAATCGCTTACTTTGGCGCGCGGCTTTCTGCTGGGCAAGCTGGCCAACAGCCGAACCACCCTGCTACGCAGCAGGCGGGAACAAAGCGACGAGCCTGTGCGCCAACGGCTGGCAGCGGCAGCCGCCCAACAGACCGCATTAGCCAAAGAGATGCAGCAAACCGTTTCGATTGAGGCGCTGCGAGGGTTGGAGGGTGCAGCCGCGAGCGGGTATTTCAGCGTTTTCGATGATATGGTACTCACAGACGACCCCTTCTGGCGCTTTGACACGCGCTCGCGCCGCCCTGCGGAGAATGCGATGAACGCGCTGTTATCCTTCACCTATGCGCTCTTACGCAATGACATGGTCAGCGCCTTGAGTTCCGTAGGGTTTGACCCTGCCGTCGGCTATCTGCACGCGTTGCGGCCAGGTCGCCCCGCGCTGGCGTTGGATATGATGGAGGAGCTGCGAAGCCCGCTATGTGACCGTTTCGTGCTCACACTGATCAACCGCAAGCAGTTGGGCAAGCAGGATTTTGATAATCACGCCACCGAGTTTCTGCTTACGGACAAGGCTCGAAAAATTGTGTTGACCGAGTGGCAGACACGCAAGCATGAAACCATCGAGCACCCGTTTTTGCATGAGCAGATCCCGATCGGCCTGATTCCGTTTCTACAGGCCAAACTGTTAGCGCACACCTTTCGAGGGGATGTTGACTGTTATCCGCCTTTCCACTGGAGGTAATCCGAATGATGATCGTACTTTCCTACGATGTTTCTACCACAGACGAGGGTGGCGCGCGGCGGTTACACCGCGTGGCGAAGCTGTGCGAGCGCTATGGTGTTCGTGTGCAG
>Ga0302293_10000371_pt1 | contig 24251 bp, 17 predicted proteins | sample III_Fen_N2_2_FD_198758 | JGI IMG/M metagenome (GOLD analysis project Ga0302293, IMG submission 198758) | Peat permafrost microbial communities from Stordalen Mire near Abisko, Sweden - III_Fen_N2_2 | ecosystem: Environmental > Terrestrial > Soil > Wetlands > Permafrost | place: Sweden: Abisko...
TCCAAAATCTGGTGAGTAGCTCCGTCTTCGCCCAAAGTTAATCCTGCGTGTGAAGCACAAATCTTTACATTCTTTTTGGAGTAAGCCACGGACTGACGAATTTGATCGTACACGCGTCCTGTAGAAAAGTTAGCAAATGTACCGGTGTAAGGAATCTTTCCACCGATGGTCATTCCGGCTGCCATTCCGATCATATTTGCTTCGGCAATTCCAGCTTGAAAGAAACGCTCAGGGAACTCTTTCTGAAAAGCATCCATTTTGAGTGATCCCGTTAAATCTGCACAGAGACCAACTACATCCGGATTGGTTCTTCCTAATTCTAACAAACCTTCACCGAATCCTGATCGTGTGTCTTTCTTTCCTAAGATTTCAAATTGTTTCATTGCCGTATTATAAATTTATGGGTGTTGTTTTATTGGAGGTAATTTTGAAATTTTTCTCCATTGTATAAGTTGTCAATTTCAAGTGTTTTTGCCGGTAAACAATGCGGTAATTGCCCGGTTGTAAATGCCATGAGCCCGAAAGTGCATTGCCATCGAGGTTACAAACCCATTCAATGGTTCCGTCATCTTTTATCACAAATAGTTGTCCCACAATTGGTTTCCCGCTCGAATAATTCAATAATCCCGGAGCTGCAATATCAATGGTTGTGGTACTGCTTTGGGTGATGTCGACCGTTTTGTAAATGCGCGGCAATGTCAATATTTCAACCTGATACTGCCCAACAATGTATTTATCCGTACCGCCAATTTGTTGCGTATTGATAGTAGGAGAGGTGGCCGTTTGTGTTATGCGCGCCGTGATGGAATATCCCTTGGTGGCATTCGCGAATCGGAATCGTAAGAATCCTTGCGGTGTATTGGCGGTGATGGTATTGTGCGTATTCTTTTTGAGAACAATATTTTTTACTTCCACTCTCGGAATGGTATTCACCACCATATCGTACTTGATATTCGGATCCATCACCACCGTATCGGGGTTTCCAAAACGATTGATCGTATGTTCGAAGGTATACACCAGACGTTTTGTTCCGGCTTCATACATCAACAAGGTCACATCGGTTTCCACAGGAACGCCGTTGATGTTATTAAGGTTAATTTGAACAGTTGTATTGATCAATGCTTTCGAAATCACATTGCTGAGAACGGTTTTAAACGCATCTTTTGTTTCAGCTTCTGAGTAACTACCGATGCACTTGAATTGTTCCAAATACGAAAGGTCTAGACCTAGTCCGATCACGAAAGGCGTTACTTTCACACCTTTATCGTGCAGTTTTTTGGCAATCACACACGGGTCGTTATCACACGCCTCTAAACCGTCGGTAATGAGAATGATAATGTTCCGCGAGTTCATATCGGGAAAATCTTCCGCGGCAGCTTCCAATGAGCGTGCTATCGGAGTGGTTCCTTTTGCCAGAATGGATTTGATGCGGGTTTTGATGCGATCATAGTTGTCTTTTCCAAACGGAACTTCCAATTTGGTATCGTTACAATCTTGGTACGTAGCTGTGATGGGAGATTGATGTCCGTAAACCCGTAAAGCTATTTCCAAGTTGGCCGAACCGCGAAGGCTGTCAACTGCTTTTGCCAACAATTCTTTTGCCGACTCAATGCGTGACTGATCGCCCCATTTGGCATTCATACTATTGGAGGCATCCAAAATGAATAAAACGCGTGTCAATTCCTGTGCTTGCGCCTTTGCAGCGAAGAACACTAAGAATACAATAACAACGCGTACTATCTTCATATTTTAATAATCTCCCAACGTTTCTTCCAATTGACCTAAAGCGTTTGCCAATTGCTCCGGATTAGGCGCTACTCCATGCCATTTATGTGATCCCATCATGAAATCAACACCTTGTCCCATTTCGGTTTTCATGATGATAACGATTGGTTTCCCATTTCGTGACATTTTTTTTGCTTTATTCATCGTTTCAACGATCTCAGGAATGTTATGTCCGTCCATTTCAAGAACTTCCCAGCCAAATGCTTGCCATTTTTGTGCCAAGTTGCCCAATGACAATACATCTTCAACGTCACCATCAATTTGGCGACCGTTGTAATCGATCGTAGCAATGACATTGTCAACCTTATTGGCCGCCGCGTACATGGCAGCTTCCCAAATTTGACCTTCTTGCAATTCACCATCACCATGAAGTGTGTAAACCGTTGAAGGATCGTTGTTCATTTTTTTGGTTTGTGCTGCACCGATAGCTACGGATAGCCCTTGACCTAAAGATCCTGAAGCCATGCGTACACCTGGTAATTTTTTATCGGTACTTGGGTGACCTTGCAAACGCGTATTTAATTTACGGAAAGTTCCCAATTCGTCAGCTGGGAAATACCCCGAACGCGCCAAAACACTGTACCACACCGGAGAAATATGTCCGTTCGAAAGAAAGAACAAATCTTCACCTTTTCCATCCATCGAAAACGAATCGGAATTGTGGTGCATGATTTCGAAGTACAGAACAGTTAAAAAATCGGCACACCCAAGCGATCCTCCCGGATGTCCGGAATTGACGCCTGAAACCATGCGTAAAATATCTCTTCTGACTTGACTGGCAATTGCTGTTAATTGTTGGATTTCCATAAGGATTTGAAATTTTGACGCTACAAAACTACATTTATTATCCCTCCTAAAACGATTTTTTTTTTACTAGTTTTACACGATCCCATGCAACTTTTAACAATAGTTGTATGTCTTTAGCTTAAAACCCGATTAACATGAAAAGATTAACTTTACTTGTCTCGTCCTTTTTTGTTTTTTCAGCGTTCTCTTTCGCACAAACGGAAATTAGAGAGACTGTAAAAGAACCGCAAACAATGGAGCAGATTGCAGCTAATTCACCTGCAGAACATGCTAAATTGCTGAAGTTTGCTGAAACGCATGGCAGCACCATCATGGATTTTCCCAAAGGAAAAGAAGCCAAACTAAACGGCGAAATAACCATGGAGAAAGCCAACCTAATCGATCCGATTAAAATGGGATTGGGAATTCTTTCTACCAATCAGTATTTCCGTATCACTGGTACTGAAAAAATGCTGATGGTAAAATCGGTGTTTCTATTACAACAAGAAATGAAAACGACTAAATAAGTGCAGATGAAGAATTTTATTCTACTCGGAGTCAGTTTGATGCTCGCATGCGCAGGCTGGTCACAATTTTCAATGTCAGACGCTGGTTTTCCTCAAAATGCACCGATGGATTGTAACGTATACAGCGACGGTTCGGCCCAAAACTGGTTCGACCAAGGTGGTGCAGGAAACTACGGTCCCAATTACAACGATACCATTGTTATTTGTCCGGATTTAAACTTAGGAACTAAAGCAACGATCGTTTTTGCAATCAATGCGGGGTTTTCATTCAACGTTGACCCTTCAGATAGTATTTACGTATTCGATGGTCCGGATGTAACCTATCCTTTATTAGGTGTACACAATAGCGGTACTGATCCAAACGGATTTACGCACCAAGCTACGTGGAATAATCCAACCGGATGTTTAACGGTTGTGTTTGTGACCGATGGTGCCAACGAAGCTGCCGGCTGGGTGGGTAACGTTACGTGCGGTAGCCCGAATCAACCATTTGAAGTGCACATGGAAGCTTACGTAAACAATGGTTCTACGAACGAATTGAATCCGTTAGATACCGGATTTGTGGATGTGTGTTTGGGTGACAGTATTTTATTGGTAGCTACTCCGTTGTTCCCTTATTCATTGGAAAACACAGGTTACGGTTATTCTCAAAACCTTACAAACGTTGTATACGATTGGAATATCAGTGGTGCCGGAGGAAGTTTCCCGAACAATGACTCTATTTGGTTCGTTCCGCCAACGCGTTCAGGCTTTTTGGTTGATTTGAAAGTGACGGATAATTTCCCTCAATCTTACCGAATTGTTTCTAAAATTCGGGTGAGTATCTTACCAATCTTTGCTGGAACCGGTCCGTTAGACGATACGGTTTGTTTGGGGCAACAAACAGAATTAATTGGTGGTGTTACGCCAACAGATACGGTTGGAACATTGATTCCGGGTGGAGAATTTAATCTTGGTGGAGCTTATGCCGGATTGACTTACTTGCCTGATGGTTCAGGAGCACAATACCAAGCGCCGGTTTCAATTTCAGGATTCCCGAATGCAGCGACCATTACAAACCCGAATGATTTGAATCAAGTGTGTATCACTATGGAGCATACCTATCTTGGTGACCTTGAAATTGCACTGCAATGTCCGAACGGTACCACGGTTTCGCTGGTCAACTCCTACAATCCCGGATTTATTCCCGGCGGTTTCGGAGGTGGAGGAACATTCCTTGGCGATGCAGACGATTTGAATGGTAACGGAGTACCGGGAATTGGTTGGACGTATTGCTTCTCGACTTTATTCAATGATTTCCAGACAATGGGAGCGGAATTGGCAGCAGGTAATACTGTTCCTACAACAGTTACACCGGGCGGTCAGGCAATGAATCCTAATGGTGTTTATTTACCAGACGGAAACTTCAGTGATTTTATCGGATGTCCCGTAAATGGTGACTGGACAATTATTGTTCAAGATAACCTCGGAATTGACGACGGATACATCTTCGAATGGGGATTGTATTTTGATCCGTCACTTCAACCGGGATTGGCAGGATACCAAAACGTGATTGTTTCCGATTTCTGGTCAAGCGATCCAACAATTCTTTCCGGACAAAGTGATACGTCGATTATTGTAGTACCTACAGTGGCTGGTCCGCATGGTTACACCTACAATGTAACAGACGATTTCGGATGTAGTTATGATACAACTGTTATTTTGTACACACTTCCACAACCGACTATTTTCCCGGATACACTTGCTTGTTTCCAAAACTTCAATGTTCAAGGAACAACTGCTTATGCTGGTGGTGTTTGGTCTGCGGTTGATACATGCATTCACTTCAGTTCCACAACAGCGCTAAATCCTTCCATATCTACAACCGTTCCTGGTACATATACGGTCACCTTTACTGACAATGCTTGCGGTACGGTTTTAACGGCCACTATTAATTATCCGGCCGGTGTTTATACGCAGGTATTGGATACGGTCATTTGTGTTGGAGCAAGTTACGTCATTAATGCACAGCAAAATCCGAGTATTCAGACCTATACATGGAATACAGGCGAATCAGGACCGTCAATTTCGGTGGCAAGTCCGGGAGATTATATCGTAATAGCGTCCAATGAGTGTTATTCACATTCAGATACGGCAACAATTGGCAGTAAAGTGTGCGATATTCAAGCGCCGAACATCATTACGTTGAGTTCACTCAATGGAAATAACATGTTCTTTGTTGTATATGAGGGTGTCAGTAAATTTGAGTGTACCATCATTAATCGTTGGGGACACACTATTTACGAATACGATGATCCTGCAGGTGGTTGGGACGGAAGAACCAAAGGAGGTGATTTTGTTGAAGACGGAACCTATTTCTACATCATTAAAGCCGTATTGGAAAGTGGTGAAGAATTAACTAAACAAGGCTTTGTTCAAGTTTACAGATAGTGTAATCAATTGAAAAATAAGCCGGTCCGCCAAAAGCAGATCGGCTTTTTTTGTGCTTCTAAACCTGTTTTTGACTAGTTTTGTACGAGTCCTGCAACCATTTAGCTCATTAAGTGGTCTTGTCACTACTAGGTTTATTCTTTTACTAAGCACTATGAAAAAAAATATAGGATCAATCATTGTTTTACTTTTCGCATTCTCTTCATTCGCGCAAGTGGTTGTAGATTCTCCGGAGTATCAGCAAATGAAGTCAGCCGGAACGCTTTCAGGACTAACGGTATTACCCAATCCGGATATGCAAAATCCCGTTGTAGCTCCTGAAATGCCGAGTTTGGGACAGATAAAGTCTTCTTCGTGTAATTGTTATGTTGAGCCGGATGCCACTTATTTGTTGGCACTCGCACCGAACGATGACGGATCTTCTGCGTCTATTCCCATTCCGTTCAATTTTTGTTTGTATGGACAGACCTATAATTCCATTTACATCAATAACAATGGAAATGTGACGTTCACCGGACCAATGGCAACCTTTAGTGCGAATGCATTTCCTTCTGCAGGTAACGCAATCGTAGCGCCTTTTTGGGGTGATGTGGATACACGCAACGGATTTGGTCAGGTTTTGTATAAAATAACACCGACAGCCGTGTACATTAATTGGGTCGATGTTGGTTATTATGCGATTCACGGAGATTTAAGAAATACCTTTCAATTAACCATTACCGACGGTTCCGATCCGTTAATCCAATCAGGAAATGTGGCTTTTTGTTACAAAGACATGCAATGGACCACAGGTGATGCGTCAGGAGGAAGTGGTGGTTTTGGAGGAACTCCCGCAACAGCCGGAGCGAATAAGGGAGATAACATTTCCTTTTTCTTAATCTCACGTTTCGACCACGCAGGTAGCGATTTTGATGGCGCTTTGGGCAATCCGGATGGTATCAGCTGGTTGGATTATAAATCATTTGCGTTTGATGCTTGCAATGTGGGGAATATTCCACCCATTCCGGATGGTGTTTCTTCCTGCGATACCTTTAAAGTGTGTTCCATCGGAGATACGGCCGATATTTCGATCAATTTCCTTTCTCCCGAAGGCAACCAGAATACCACGATTGCTTATTCCAATGGAGGATTGGCCTCACTGCAACAAATAGCTAACATTTCAGGCAATACCGCACAATTGGTACTTAGAATTATTGGTGATCCTGCCGACGCCGGATATTATACCATTGATGTAACCGCAACGGATGATTACGCACCAATCCCGGGAGTAACCACTTTGTCTTTCGTCATATTTATTGATTCCTCGGGAACCTCCGCTATAAATCCCATTTTAACACCTCTGGTCGGATGTGATTCCGTCACCTTGTCGGTGTTAAACGGACCGTATGATACGTATTTGTGGGATGATTTATCCAATGATCCAACGGATGTGCTGGATAGTACTCAGGTTTACGGAGTAACGGTTTCCCTGAACGGATGTTATAAGCGGGTAGAAGAGCTGATTACTATTTTAGAACCTTCTAACCTGGATTTACAAGGATCGTTCACATTTTGTCCGCCGGCAACAGGTTCACTGATTACTATTGCCGATTCGTTGAATTACGGAGTCATCGACTGGGGCTTAGGCAATCCGGCGCTCGATTCCATGTACAGTAATTATTTGGCTTCCGGGCAGTATACCATTACATTAACGGATACACTCGGTTTGTGTACGTTTGATACGACGTTTACCATCACCACACAACCGGCTTTGGTTTTGCAAGCAGATGATACGGTTTGTGTTAATTCGTACACATTCACGCAAAATACGGGTGGTAGCGGATCTGGAATTTGGTCGTATGCTCCATCAGGTGGAATTCCGACTTTTGCTTCCAATACAGCACTCAATACAACAGTAACATTCCCGAATCCGGGAACGTACAATCTGGTATATACAGACGATAACTGTGGCGTAGCCGATACGGTTTCCATAATTTATGGAGATCTACCGCAATTTAATTTCACGGAAGATTTCTTTATCTGTCCAGGAGATTTGGAATTGTTGGCTGTAGCAGATTCGGTTAACATGAGTTCAATCTCTTGGAACTTACCAAATCCGGCACAAGATTCCATGTACAGTAATTCATTTGGAACAGGAACGTACAATGTACATCTAGTCAGTAAATACGGATGCCCGAATGATACAACCTTTACGATTACGACACAGGCACCTGTGGTGATAGATCAAATCCCGCAAATTTGTGGTGACTCATTGGAATTTAATCTGAATACGGGAGGACCTTCAGGAGCTTGGACGTACTACAATTCAGCAGGAAATGTGACATTCAGAGATGCAACCGATATCAACACAGGGCTTTCAATCGATACGTACGGTTTTTACAACCTAGTGTTTACCGAGCCCGTGTGCGGTGATTCGGATACGTTATCACTAAATTTTATACCGTATTTATGGGTGGGAATAGTTGATTCCGTTTTCTTCTGTGATGGAGGATCGATTGAAATCAGTGGCTTCGTTCCGCCTGATTTAGTGCCTTTTGTAGATTCTTATCTTTGGAATACCGGAGCAACTACCATTCAAACAACTGTTGCTTCCGAAGGATATTATAGTATCATCGTGCAAAATTCATGTGGTTTCTCCATTGATTCCATTTTTGTTGAAGCACGCGTGTGTGATATTGATCTGCCAAACGTACTTACCGTAAACGGTGATAACCTCAACGACGGTTGGTCATTATTGAATCCGGGTGATATTTTCAAAGAATTTGAATGCATCATTGTTAACCGATGGGGCAATGTGATTTACGAATTCAAGGATCAATATGATACATGGAACGGAAACGATCGAAATGGAGATCCTGTTTCGGCCGGAGTTTATTTCTACAATATCAAGACAATTACCTTGGATGGTGAAACATTAAATAAGCAAGGGTTTATACAGCTTTATAGATAGTATTCTTTTTAATAGGAAGGCCGGCGAGTTCAAACTTGTCGGCTTTTTTGTGCTTGTTAAAACGTTTTTTATTTTTACCTTGACGCAACTATTTCTTAATAATGTTGGTCTAAGACTAAAATACTTACTATGAAAACACTTTGCTCACTAGTGATTTTATTGTTGATTGGCAGCTATTCAAACGCTCAACAACTCAATAAAACTTCCGGATCAAGAGACACACAGCAATCTGCAAACCATGAACAAACGTTTGAATCTTATTGCTTAACGCATGCGCTTACAGTAATGGATTTACCGGAAGGAAAAGCCAATCAGTATGCTATTGCGGGTGAAGTGAAACAATCACCGAATAAATCCACTTCTTACGTCGATTACGGGATTCAGTTGAAAGAAGAAGAAACACAGTATTTTAAGATTTCAGGTACTACAACCATTCTAAAGGCAGAATCGCTTTATCGCTTGCGTTTAGCATTCGCGCTTTCTCAACAAAAACTATAAACGGGCACTATGAAAAAGAAACTACTTACGCTGGTTGCTTTTGCCGGATTTTTCGGCTTGCAATCACAAGCACAGATGTCTATTTATGACAATGATTTTGGTGTCGCAAATCCGTTGAATTGCGATTCACTGGCAGTTGCTTCTACCACCAATTTTGTGGATATGGGGGGCAATTACTTGCCAAATATGGATGAAACAATTACGTTTTGTCCGAACTTGGCGATGGGTTCAAAAGTTTCCATCACCTTTGCCACCAATATCGGTTTTGAATTTAACATCGACCCAACAGATACGCTTTATATTTATGACGGTCCGGACATTACGGCTCCGTTGATCGGTGCTTACAATTCAGGCACCAATATCAACGGTTTCAATGTACAGGCTTCGTTTGTCAATAATCCTTCTGGTTGTTTGACCGTTCGTTTTGTTTCTGATGGAGCGAATGAAGGTACCGGATGGGTTGCCAATGTTGCTTGTGGTGATTTGGCACAACCGTTTTACCCGCATTTGGAAGCCTACATTGGCGGAGTTGGACCAAACGTCTTAAATCCGTTAGATACAGGATATGTAGATGTATGTTTGGGCGATTCCATTCTATTGGTTGCCAAACCATTGTTCCCTTATTCGTTTGAAAATACAGGAACAGGTTATTCTCAAAATGCCAACAACTGTGATTATACATGGACTATTGGTGGAGTAGGCGTTTTCTCAAACGAAGACGATTCACTCTGGTTTGTGCCGCCTGCTCGTCAAGGTTATTTTATTGACTTACGTATTTTAGATCCGTTCCCGCAACCTGCTCGAATCACTTGTAAAGTAAGGGTTTCTCAGTTGCCTATTTTTGCCGGAACAGGTCCGATAGATGATACCGTATGTCTTGGTTTACAAACGCAATTGATTGGAGGTGTTACGCCAACGGATACAGTAGGTGTTGCAGTTCCTCCGGGATCTTTCGGGATCGGTGGGGTTTTTGCAGGATTAACGCCTTTGCCTGATGGTACGGGAGTTCAGTACCAAACCACTATTGGAATCACCGGATTGAATGGTGGAACGGTTACAAGTCCGAATGATATTACTTCTATTTGTCTTGACATTGAACACTCGTATATCGGAGATATTGAAATTGCATTGACTTGTCCGAATGGTACCACGGTATCACTCATGAACGCCTTTAATCAGGCCGGTGGTCTAATAGCTGGCGGTTGTGGAAACGGAATTAGTACCTTCCTCGGAAACGACACCAACTTGGATGGTGGTGCTCCGGGAAGTCCTACTTGGACCTATTGTTTCTCAGAAGTAAATGCGACAACCACTTCTATTTGTGCCAATGCAATTGCCGGAACGAATATCATTACAAACGATTATGGCTTCCCTTCAATGGATCCAAGTTTTGTGTATGCACCAGATGGTTCTTTCTCTGACTTTATCGGTTGTCCGCTCGACGGTCCTTGGACGGTAACTGTGCAAGATAACCAAGGTGTGGATGACGGATACATTTTCCAATGGACCATCAATTTCGACGCTGCGTTGTATCCGGATCCTGAGACGTATCAAAACACGATTGTTTCCGATTTCTGGTCAAGTGACCCTACGATTGTTTCCGGACAAACCGATACGGCCATTGTGGTTGTTCCAATCGTGGCGGGACCACATAGTTATACCTATAATGTAACGGATGACTTTGGTTGCTCGTATGATACAACAGTTATCATCTTTACGTTGCCACAACCGACAATTTTCCCAGATACTTTGGCTTGTTTCCAAAACTTCAACGTACAGGGAACAACGGCTTATGCGGGTGGTGTTTGGTCTGCAGCTGATACTGCTGTTCATTTCAGCTCAACTACGGCAATGAATCCTTCGATATCGGTCTCGGTGCCCGGAACATATACCGTCACCTTTACCGATAATGCCTGTGGGACTTCGATTAGTTCGGATATTTTTTATCCGGGAGGAGTGTATACCCAAGTGTTGGATACGGTAGTGTGTGTTGGTGTTTCGTATGAAATCAACGCGCAAGCGAATCCGAATATCTTGAATTATTCTTGGAATACAGGCGAAACCGGACCTTCCATAACGGTGCTGAGTCCGGGTGATTATATCGTCACCTCATCCAATGAATGTTATACGCACGTAGATACTGCAACCATTGGAAATAAAGTGTGTGATATCGCTGTTCCGAACATTATGGTATTGAGCTCAACGAGTGGTAATAACTTGTTCTTTATCGACTATTCGGGTGTGAAAACCTTTGAATGTTCGATCTTGAATCGTTGGGGAAATATCATCTACGAATACAATAATCCGGCAGGTACTTGGGATGGTAAAACCAAAGGTGGCGATCTTGTTGACGAAGGGACTTACTTCTACATGATTAAAGCCGAATTGGAAAGCGGAGAAGAGCTAACCAAGCAAGGATTTGTGCAAGTATATCATTGATACCAAATAACCAATTATACAAAACGGTCAGCCCTTAGGTTGACCGTTTTTTGTTTACTTAAAATGGATTTTTTGCACGGAATCAAACCTGCCGACGACTCATCTTCCAAAGGCATTACCATAATCGAACATATTTTCTATTCAAAGAAAACCTTTTTGTTTTGTTAACGATTCCATTCTCGTTCTTTTGATTAATTTTCACCACACAACCAAAAAGAAAAATCATGGCAGAGAAATTAAGAGTAGGAGTAAACGGATTTGGTAGAATCGGACGTTATTTCACACGTTTGTGCCTGGAACGTTCAGACATAGAAGTGGTGGTTGTAAACGATTTGGCACCCATTGAAACCCTGTCGCATTTGTTGAAGTACGATAGTATCCACGGCAGATTAAAACAAACCTTTACCATTGATGGCGATGTGCTCACTACCGATAATCAGCGATCCATTCGTTTTACCCAATTCAAATCTCCATCAGATATTCCTTGGGCAGATTTGGGTGTTGATTTGGTTATTGAATCTACCGGATTATTTTTGACGAAAGAAAAGGCTGAACAACATTTGTTAGGAGGTGCTAAAAAAGTGATTTTAAGCGCTCCTTCAGAAGGCGATGATATTCTGAATATCGTGATGGGGGTAAACGATGACCGTTTGAGTGCTTCTGACATAATCGTGAGTAATGCTTCTTGCACCACGAACTCTGCCGCTCCGTTGATTGCGGTAATGCGTGAAATCTGTGAAATTGAAAGTGCTTATATCACCACCATTCATAGTTATACAACTGACCAGCGTTTGCACGATAGTCCGCACAAAGATTTACGTAGAGCGCGTGCAGCTGCCATGTCTATTGTACCTACAACTACGGGTGCAGCTAAGGCATTGTCTCGAATTTTCCCCGAATTGGACGGATTGATTGGCGGTTGCGGAATGCGTGTTCCGGTTCCGGATGGTTCGTTGACCGACCTTACCATGATTGTACACGATCCTGTTTCGGTGGAAGTGATCAACAAAGCATTTTTGGATGCAGCTAACGGACCATTGAAAAATTACCTGCGCTATACCGAAGATCCGATTGTTTCTGTTGATATCGTGGGCGATTCCAATTCATGTATTTTCGATAGTGAATTGACTTCCGTTGTAGGAAACATGGTAAAAGTAGTGGGGTGGTACGATAATGAAGCAGGATATTCCAATCGATTAGTTGATTTAGCCATAAAAATGGGTAACTTGGGATAAATGAAATGGATTCTGTTGGTTCTGTGTTTGCCGTCGGTACTGTTTGCTCAAGAGCAATATGGTGCTGCATTTAGTAATTATACGCCAACCAACAGTGTTTTCCTGAATCCGTCATCGATGTTGGATGCCAAGACATGGCTCGATATTCACATTGTAGGAGCCGGGACTTATGCCAACAATAACTTTGTTTCGCTCAACCATACCAATTGGGTACGTGTATTGCGTACACAAGGTGAAGGCTTGGATGAAAATGATGTGGAGTTTCACCAAAACAAGAACAAGTATCAAGCCTATAACCGAACGTTTGCGCAAGTACTGTCGGCTGTTTGGTCGCAGGGAGATCATGCTGCCGGTTTGTTTTTCAATGTGAGAAGTTACACTGCTGCTCGTGGAATTCCCGATTACGCGGCGCAATTCATCGAAAACGGCGTTCCTGAATACACTCCGCAGCACAACATTGATTATTCGCTGAAGAACGTTTATGCTTCGTCTGTCAACTACGGTGAAATCCAATTGAGTTATGCCTACACGTTCTACAAAAAACGCAAGGACATGCTCATGGGCGGAATTTCCATCAAAAAGTTTTTGTCGATTGGAGGTGCCGCAGCCAATATTTACAATATGAACTTCAATGTCCGCAGCGATTCATTGCTTTCGGTGTTTGAATTAGATGCAGATGGAATGGTAACGCCCGATCCGCAGTTGTATGCTAAAGGCGGAATGGGCTTGGATCTTGGCTTTACCTACCAGAAAATGATGAGCGATTGCAGTAGCTATTATCCCAATTCGAAAAGGATGGGTTGTAGGTATTTGCCCTACAAATACAAACTCGGTTTTTCCATCATGGACATCGGGTCGGTGAAGTTTGATGAAGCAAAAGTGCAATTTGCCGGCTACAGCTTTCAGTCGTATGACTGGCTCCATTATTCCGATCAGGATGTGGATGAAGATAATCCGTTGAATGTTTTTCAAAACCAGGAATCATCCATTGATGAAGGTCGCGTAAAGAAACCTTACAAAATTCACCTTCCGACTTACATTTCGGCACAAGGCGATTACAACCTTTGGGCGTCGCGCGTGTATGCCAACGCAGCCATTGTTCAGGCTTTACCGATCAGTCGCAATAAATTCGGTGTTCGACGTGCCAATTCATTGATGATAGGTGTGCGTTACGAATCGCGCATTTTTGATGTTTCCATTCCCTTGAGTTTGTATGAATACCGTACACCGCAAATTGGACTGGCAGTGCGGGTTTATTGCCTCACCATCGGTACCGATAAATTGTTTCACTTCATGGGCAATAGCAAATTGTATGGGGGCGATATCTACGCGCATTTGAAAATCCCGATCTTCTACCACCCGAAATGCCGTGCGCATAAACGCAGTGGTAGAGATTACGATGCAGGTAAAATCCGTCGCAGAAAAGATGGATGTGATGCGTATAATTGATGCTTGAAAACTAAGTGGTCACCACATTTTTCTTTAACCACAGTAGGACACATAGAAAACATAGGAGCTCTGAAATCTAGAAGTAAGATCCACTTCTCCCCTTGAGGGCGATTTCCCATTTAAACGCACATCCCAGTCTCCCATCCGCCTGAGGCGGAAATGAAAATTACGTATGAATTTAAAGCGAATAATGGAAACAAGTTTCCATTATGATTCGTGGATCAGCCTTGGCTGACTATTCGTAAAGAATTGTACACAATACGTCATTCGTTAATTCGTGGTGGGAAATATGCAGTATGTCACATTCTAAGAGGGGTGTGCTCTTTAATAGTAAATTACCCTTGAGGGGAGATTGAGAGGGGTGGCAATTTTAAAGTTATTTCATACTTTTTTTTCCCGCCTCATCTCCCGCATCACAAAAAAGATCAGTACACTCTGCGCTGCTGCAAAAAAGCACCACACCGACACCAAGTAAACTTCGAAGAACAACTGCGTAACCAACAGCGATAACACATTCGCCGATGCTAGGAAAAAGGCGGTTTTCCAACTGGAAAAGAAAGGGGCAAATACAATGGCACCGATGTACAAAATGCCGGTTGCAATCAGCAATGCTGTTGTTCCTTCAATGTGGTAAGCGATATGACAACCGTTAATCTCTGCGACTGCGTTCATAAATAGCAGGCGATAGGTGAGCAAGAGCGTTGTGACAATTCCCCCGAACAGAAAATACCGAATGATCTTGCGTCGTTTGGGTGAGCGTTCTATACAGTAATATGAGAGCGGAATCCATGTGGGCCAAATGATTTGCGCGAAAAAGAGGAAAGCATATTTCGCGAATGAATGCCACTGGGAAAAGTAAGGATCTGATAACGAAAGCCACACGAATCCTTCGCAGACTTGCTGAATGGCAAACATCAACGGAATAGCGGCAAACAATACTTGGGCGGGTTTACGTACCTGACTCAACGATGCTACTCCGACAACCGTTAAGGCCGCTCCGGCTATAAAGCTGGCATTTGCCGAAAAACACATACGATAGAATTTAATTAGTGCATAATACGGTTACCCGCGCATACAATGCGTATTCATGATTGTGACAATGTACTGTTAATTTCAGGTTTACAGTATCAATAGCACTATTATTTCAACAATTGGAAAAAACCGTGTTTTTCATTCGTTTTCGATTGGAAATCCGTGTACTCGATCTTCCAGAAATAAACACCCTCCGAATAAGATGAACCATCCCATTCGATGGAAAGATTGGTTGTTTCATATACGGTTTCTCCCCAACGGTTAAAGAGGGTGGTTTTCATGGTGGCAATGCCTTTTAGATGAACGGGAATCAACAAATCGTTGATCTGATCTCCGTTGGGAGTAACGATATTCGGGAGTTCAATATCAACCTCTACTTCAGGATTGTCAGGACAAGTGACCATTTCAAAGGAAACCATATTTGAGATATAACCGCAGTCATTGTGAGCGGTTAAATAATAGAAACCGGGCGATTTAATGACGGTAGTACTAATAAAGTTCCCGTTTTCGTCGATGTAAAATGTTTGAAGTGTTGGTTCTGCCTCTGTCAGTATGACGCTGTCTCCTTCGCAAAACCAGGCAACTTCACCAAAATGCATATCAGGCAAAGGTGAAACGTCTAAGTGAATTTCGGAATAGGAGGTACCGCATTGATTGGTTTCGTGTAACGAATAGGTTCCTGCGGTTGTGGCATCAAACGAAGGGTTCGTTGATCCGTCCTGCCATTCATAACTGCCGTTTGCATCGGTGGCTTGCAGTACAAGCGTTGTTCCTTCACAGATCGTGGTGTCATTTCCCAGAAATAAATCAGGTGGAGCGCTTTGAACATACACCGTAACCGAAAAGGTATCACAATCTGATAAGGCCAGGTAAGTGGTGGTGGAAGTTGGAGCAACCATGAAGGACGAATCGGTAGAAATGATTGTTGCCGGATTACTTGCTAACGCCCAACCGTTAAACGAATCAGAAGAAGCGGTAATGACAGTTGAATCGTTTGCGCAAATGGTTTTATTGTTGCCAACACTCAGGCAGGTTTCTTTTACCAGGATATCGTCAATAAAATAATACGCATCGCCCCATGGAGTCGGATTAATATGAAATGCATCTGTAAGACTATCGTCTGTGAAATTGGCGATCAGCAAGTATTCTGCCGGTGTGTCTGCGGTGAATGTACCCGAAACTTTTACCCAATTGTTGGTGTCGGCTACGATCGATGTTTCGGTGACCTGCGGTGTAAAATAAAGAGGGCCGGTATTGGAGATATCAAAAATAACTTGCGGAACGGAAAAATAGAAACTGAGATTATTGGATGCATACGTTGAATAATCTCCAAGCGAAACATACATTTCCACATAGTACTGCTGACCAACAATCAGGGGCGAAGTGAGTTGTATTTCATACGATTCCCGGTATTGAGAAGAAGCCCCCATTCCTGCTCCGTAAGTGATGATCCCCGCCATGAAATCACCTGAATGCGGTTGCTGATGTCCAACGGCATAATAATCTGTTGAAAAGCAATTGGCAAAACAAGAAGTTGGCACCAGTGTGTTGAAAATATCAGGACTTCCGCTCAAAATGTACCAGTCGTTTACTGCTGCGGCTAAATCAGATTGTGTTCCCAGCCATGAACACGGTGGTGTCACATAATCTTCGAAGCTCGGATTGGGCACCAGATTTTGGTTGTATGCTGAAGTAGAAAAAAACGCAAGAAGAAAGGCGATGAGGAGCTTCATATAGATGTCACTTTTAATGCTAAATTAACTGTTAGAACGTAGCTACAATCAACATAGTTGACACCATTGATTAAACGGGTGTGGTGTTCTTACCGTTGGCGCGTTTGCCTGATTTAACGAAATAATAGCTGAGCGAAGTCCGAATATCATGACTAGTTCGAATTAGATTTAATCCCTCAACAATCAAATTATGCAGGTCTAAAAATCAGGTATTTATACCCTTTTCTGCTAGTCTGATTTACCCGATCATTGTAGTAATCAATATTCACTTTAAAGATTACCGCTATGACAACAGAAAACGCAACAGCCGTTCAGTCACACGAAGAACTGATCAAACTAGCAGCAGGAACAGTTATTGTTCAAGCTAAGTACAGCTTTCAAAATCCGTATTCGATCAACGGACCATTCGGCACACTTCAGGTTACCATTTTGGATGAACCTACGGGACAAAGCGCCGTTGGTACTGTCGTGATCCAAACATTGTTCGGGATGGGTTCAGAAACCAACTTGCAGTATAACGGAACATCTGTTTTTAACCCGAGTACCGGTTACACAACTGTAAACGCCGTTGGTAAAGGAACCATGAATGCATGGCCCAATCCGCCGGTGCCGGTTACTGCCAAGATTGAATTTACATTAGTTCCGGGCTTCAAGTCAGGCACTTTAAACGTAGAAGGTTTCCTTCAAGGTTACGCACTTACAGCAACGTCGATCCAACAAGGATAATTAAGATACAAAACTACTACGGAGTCGGAGTAGAGGCCGGCTTCGTGGTAGTGTATTTTAAATTACAGATTCAAAACCCAACCTAGTTTCATCAACCGAAACCTTCTTCTGTTTTTTTCGTTTGACCTATCAAACACAAAAAAAATACTATGGAACCAAACATTCACATCAATTTTGTAGCCATTGCCGTTGCTGTGGTGGCTAACTTTTTCCTCGGTTTTATTTGGTACACACCACTTTTCGGAAAAGTGTGGGCCAAAGAGATGGGGTTTACAATGGATAATAGACCGCCTGCATCCGTTTTCGTGAAAAGCATGATCATCATGGTGATCGGAAACTTCCTCATGGCGTGGGTACTGGCGCACAACATTGCTGTCTGGAACCCCGTAACCTGGAACCAACCGGCCTCAGAAATGATGACTCCCGCAGTGACAGCAACCATGTCGGCTGTATTTACCTGGCTCGGTTTCTACGTTCCAGTTGACCTCAACACCGTTTCCTGGGAAATGAAATCATGGAAGTTATTCCTGATCAATACATCGTATCACTTGGTGTCGTTATTGGTGGTGTCGTTTATCATTGTATTTATGGCGTGATAAAAGAATAATGAAATGGAAAGGTCGGTTCACGTGAGGTGGGGCGGCCTTTTTTTATCTGAATTTCGTTTGATCGCAAAGGTTTATTCATCATCCCTATTCAAATTCGCTGAGTTCCGGAATTAAAAACGGTATGTTGCCCCCCTAAAGGGTAATGTCATTTAGTTAAGTTTATTAAAGATTATGCCACGCAAACAACCATTTACAAAATAGAAGAAGAAAAGTAGATGTAGTTTGCCACAGATTACTCAGATGAACACAGATACTGGACTATACGCTAGCGTATAGTCTACAAATTGAGATGCAGATTTCATCTGTGAAAATCTGAGTCATCTGTGGCAAAATCAGAAAAGAATCGTCAAACAAATTAAATTTCAATAAATAGTTCAGTTACTTTACCACAATTGTAACATACTCTAGCCGGAGTTTTCCCTTAACCTAATGAAATTGCCCCCAAAACCACCTAATTCATCCTTAACCAAAAGAAGTTTCACCGAACTTCCAACCCTTGATTTCTTTTATCATCACTAGGCCAGTTGGTTTGCTTTTAGTGGTTGATTTTGAAAAAAAACGGAGCGTAACACAACCTTTTTTGCATTTATTTACCTTATAGTCAAGTAACTATTTTGGATTACGCTAGTTTGATTTCGAAATGCTCTAAACGTGATAATCAGGCGCGCGAAACAATCTATCAACTGTTTTCTGCTCAAATGTATAGTATTGTTATGCGTTATGTGGGAAATAAAGTAGATGCAGATGACATTTTTCAGCAAGGTTTTCTGCAGGTTTTTGTTGATATTGGTCAGGTTAGAAATCCGGATGCGTTGCCAGGTTGGATCAAAATGGTGTTTATAAATACGGCACTACGACATTTGAAACAACAAAAAAGTGTGTTGGTTATTTGCAGAGATGAACTAAACGACGATTACGATAATATTGACAACACTGCGTTGGTGGAATTGGAAGTGGAGAAAATAATGGATCTCATTCAACTATTGCCACCGCGTTGTAAGGAAGTTTTTAACCTATACGTCATAGATGGTTTTAAACATCAGGAAATAGCAGACATGTTAGCGATATCGGTTGGATCTTCTAAATCGTACCTACATGAAGCAAAACAAAAACTAATGGCAGAGGTGAATTTATTGAATAAAACGTACTTGATAAATGTGATTTGATTGAACGAAACAGGAAACGATAACGCCCCATTTAACGATCTACGAAACAAATTCGAGGGACATGAATTGCCCCCGGATGCTGCGTTGTGGAAATCCATTAGTAAGGATTTGGAAATTGCCGATAGCCGTTTTGTAAAACGTAAATTGATCATTTGGAGAATACTTACCTTCTTGTCGTTAGGAATCTTATTGCTGTTCCTCGTTTTTAACTACTCCAGCAATGAGCCTAAAACCCCTGAGTCAACTACCGAAAATGATAAACCAACATTAGATCATTTAAAAGCAGGGAACTCTAAGAACCATCAGCATGAGCTTGCCGCAACGAAAGTTGAATCTGAATCGGGGAATTTGGGAAGTACTCAGAAAACAACTGAGCTTCCTACGTTGAATCAAGATCGCGCAACGTATCGTTTCAACAAAAGTTCCTTTACCCAATCGCAGACATTAGAAGCGAACGTGTTCCGGAAAGATGCTGTAGAAACGACAGCTGAAATGATGCTTCCGGCTGGCTACCAATCCACTTCAACAAGTGTTACTGTTACCAAGATGGATCATTCCGCTCCGGAAAAAACCGATCAATTCGTTGCAACCCCTGTCACCAATCAATTGACAGATCAACTCGCACAAGAGTCTGGAATGCACCAGTTATTCCCCCGAAAAATAGGCGATGGTTTAATTACAGATAAACAGGTTATTGCACTGAGCAATCCGGTCTTGCCTGATCTTCCAAAATCGGTTTCCAAACTAGAAAAGGCATTCTTCGTTCGTGTTGGTGTAACGCCTTCGTATACGCATAGAATTTTAAGCAATCAACAAAATGGGGTACCAACTGTGTTTACTAAAGAGTATTACAATTCACGAGAAGCCGGTCGATTGAATTACAATTATTCGGCTGAATTAGGGTACAGACTCAATTCGAATTTTTCGCTGAGAACAGGAGTAGGGATGGCCAATTATTCCACCAGCTTCTCGGGCCTCAACATGCCTGTGCAATACGATACCTTAAACGGTCTTTTTATTGCCAATACTTCCAATGGCGAAGTGGAGTTTAACGATTCTGATTTCGAAGGAGATGAAGATGAGGAAAATGAACAAAACAACTCCAATAATGAAGAATTAGAGGATGTTGAAGACGGACAAATCCTGCTTTCTTACTCGAGCTTGCAAAAAATCAGCTACGTTCAAATTCCGTTGTCGTTCGAAGCAGGAATCAACCGGAATAAATGGCGTTATTATGCAACTATCGGAATGACCTTTAATTTCTTAACCAAGCAAAAAATAGAAATGGCTTTCGATAATATTGGTATCATTCGTCAAGACAATTCCTTGCCTATTCGAACATTTAACGTGGGCAGTACCCTCGGAATGGGAATAGAGTACAGGTTTTTGAAGGCTGCAAGTGTTTATCTTGAACCGTCATTCAATTACAACTTTTTGAATATAAATCGTTTAGGTTCTGTGAGGAGTAACCCTTATTCCGTTGGAACAAACCTTGGGTTCAAGATTTATTTTTAGCGCACCACCATCCCATCTTTTAAACAGAAAAATTTTTCAATTACCGCAAGTAATCATAACTCGTCATGCGTTTTTTTCTCCTAAAGAAGCCTGATTAAAGCAGTGCAATGTGAATTTTATATTAATTCTCATTTTCCGCCCCAACCTTTTTATTCATTTACTCCCCTAATGATAAACCATTGCTTCAGAAGAAGAAATACGTGAGTAAACGTAGGAGGTAAGGTGTTGGAAATACTGGTCTTTGAAGCAAAAAACAGGAAACAACAGCTGTCTTTTTGTTAGGCCAATTTTAGTAATAAAACAAAAACTACGAATGAAAAAAAAATCACATTTACTTATCCTGTCATTTGCATTTATCTACTCTACAGGTAATGCACAGTGGGTAAACCGGTACAACGGAACAGGAGATTTTAGTGACCAATACACCGACATTGTTACCGATCAATCCGGTAATAGTTATGCTTGTGGTTCAACGGTGAATCCCGGAGAAAACAAGGATATTTTAGTGGTGAAAATGAATTCCCTTGGTGACACACTCTGGACAAATGTGTACAATGGTCCGGGAAACGGAATCGACGAGGCTACATCTATTACCGTTGACCTGAGCCAGAATGTTTACATCACCGGCTATCAGCGTGGAACCAACACCGGTACCGATATGGTGACCATTAAGTACAATGCTTCGGGCGTAATCCAATGGATCCAGCCTTATCTTTTTGGGTCGGATGAATCTGACAAAGGAAACGCAATTGTGGTAGATGGATCAGGAAACGTTTATGTTACCGGTCAGGCAGATACAGACCCAAGTCCGGTCAATAACGATGATTTTATTACCATTAAGTACAATTCGGCGGGTGTACAACAATGGATCGTCACCAAAAATGGACTAGGAAACGGAACCGACCGAACCGTTGATATGGTGTTGGACAATTCTGGAAAAATAATCGTTACCGGAAGTGCATTTAACGGTGCCGATGATGACTATCTTACCATCAGCTACAACGCTTCTAACGGAGCCACCATTTGGGAACAAGTAGCCGATCGCACGCACAATGATCGTCCTACGGGGCTTGTGATTGACCAGAACAACGGAAATGTTTATGTGACCGGAAGAAGTAAAAATATCACGTATGATTACCTCACAATCGGTTATAACTCCGCAGGAACGCAGCTTTGGCAGAAAGTATACGATTATATAGATGATGATCGCGCAACGGCCATTGCAATCAATACATCCGGCGAAATCTATGTTTCAGGACAAAGTGATTTCGATCCTTCTGCCAACTTTAACTACAATATTACAACCGTAAAATATTCGGCTGCCGGAACACAACTTTGGGCTAGTAATTATGCCAACAATGTCGGTTTAGATGATATCGCCACCAAAATGGTAGCAGACAATGCCGGAAATGTGTTTATTACAGGAATCAGCGATACCGATCCTACCGCAATCGTTTCAAACGACGTGGTGTTTTTAGGTTACAACACGAATGGTGTGAACCTGTTTCAATCTACTTATTCGCAAACACCTTCTTCCAACGATCAAGGAGCGGCCATCGCTTTAGATCCTTCTAACAACCTTGTACTTGCAGGTTTTTCTGAAATCGTTCCAGATAAAAATGCCTTGGTTCGCAAATATGCTAACACCGGTACGCTCATTTGGTCGGTCTATTTTGATGGAATCGGTGATAATTCTAGTAATAGTCATGCAGTGGCAGTAGATGCCAACTTCAATAGTTTTATTGCAGGCTACACTGTTGAATACGGAACTGACAGAAATTTTGCCCTGCAAAAAATTGACGCGCAAGGAAATACAGTTTGGATCAAAACACTTGACGGGACTTCTTCAGGTAGTCCGGATGAAGCCTTTGGAGTGGCTGTAGATGCTACAGGAAATATTTTCGTTGGTGGGTACGTAAAAAACCTGACCATTTCATACGATTATTGTGTTGCAAAATACGATCAAGCGGGAACCTTGCTGTGGATGAATACCTATAATTACGCTACAGCAAATGAGTCAGACAAAGCCGTTTCACTGGCGCTCGACAACCAAGGCAATGTTTATTTAACCGGAAAAAGTGACAGCGATCCGTCCATTAATTCAAATGTTGATTTTCTGACCGTTAAATGGAATACCAATGGTGTTTTACAATGGGCTCAACGCTACAATGGCACTGGCAACGGTACCGATTTGGCAAACAAAATAGTTGTGGCACCAAGTGGAAATAGTTATGTGGCAGGAAAAACCTTCAACGGCAGCAATTCAGACTATTTATTGATCAAATATAATGCTGTAGGTGTGCAACAATGGATCTATACGTATGATGGTTCGGGTCAGGACGAAATTAATTCATTGGTTCTGGATAATGCAGAAAATTGTTACTTCACCGGCTTTAGCGAAACCAGTTTGGGAGTTGATACCAATATGGTAACGATTAAAGTAGATGCCAGTGGTAATGAACAATGGGTGAAGACCATCAGTGGTGCCGGAAACGGTACAGACCTTGGAATAGACATTGCAATTGACAACAATCAGCAGGTTGTGGCGCTGGGTACAACCGATAGCGATGCGAATGGTTCAAACTTCAACAATGATTTGGTGGTGGTAAAGTATGATCCTTCCGGAAACGTTGTTTGGAATGTGAATTACGATGATAATTTCAACTCCGATGAAAAAGCGAGTAATATCGGTGTTGACAATCAAAACAACATTTTCGTAACAGCGCAATCCAACTACACTGGAAATCCTGCACTTAATTACGATTACATCACCATCAAGTATTTGGCTGATGGAACACAGGATTCTGTGTTGGTGTATGATGGAACGGGTAATGCAAAAGATGTTCCGAATGGACTGTTTATTAACGGTACGGAAGTATATGTTACAGGCGGAAGTAATAATGGCGCTCAACAACGCGATATTACTACGGTAAAATACTTTGGTCTACCTGATGCTGGAGTTGCGACTTTAGCACTGCAAACAGAGACATTTCTGGTTTATCCGAATCCAACTCAGCAAGCTGTCACTATCGATGTACGCGGTCTCTCCAACTCAAACGAACTATTGATGATTGCGTTGACGGATGTGAGTGGAGCAACAATCTACAAGACCGGGCTTACCACGAATAAAAGTACCATCATTGATTGCTCGAATTTCCGTCCGGGAATCTACTTTGTAAACGCTTTCTCTCCAAACGGCTCAACCACCAGCCAAAAATTAATTATCCAATAATTTATTGATTCATTAAAAACTACAGTATGAACAAACGAATCAAATGTTCTATTTCGTGCAGCGAGATAAATTACGCTACGATTGATGGAACCATTAACCAAGTATACACTCCTCAATTTGGCGATGTTGCTCTCTTTGAA
>Ga0302293_10000373_pt1 | contig 24170 bp, 19 predicted proteins | sample III_Fen_N2_2_FD_198758 | JGI IMG/M metagenome (GOLD analysis project Ga0302293, IMG submission 198758) | Peat permafrost microbial communities from Stordalen Mire near Abisko, Sweden - III_Fen_N2_2 | ecosystem: Environmental > Terrestrial > Soil > Wetlands > Permafrost | place: Sweden: Abisko...
AAGCCCGATCGCATTCAGAATGGAACCGTTTTCGGATTACGCGGGAATATCCCTCGTCAACGTCACGGTCTTTCACCGTACTTTCAAGATTGACGATTGCAGCATCCTCGGTCCCTTTGCCTCGATAAACTGGATTGATTTTCAGAGTAACCGCCCGATTATCCGGACCGGTCTCAAATTTTCATGGCGCCGCCCCTGGGGAGACGCGGAAACTCCGGCTACGACCAACTCGCTTCGTCCCGTTTTCACGTACGTAGACTTCGAGACGGGATATATGTATCGGGACAAGCCTGCGTTTTTCGCGTCGGTATCGGTAGATACGTCGGTCGTATTTGCCGTAGTGGCCGCTTGCGCATACGGAGGATTAATGTCCAAGGCAGAAGAAAACACAAAAAAAGTCAAACCTGATTACAAGGACAGTCTTCCGCCCGAAGCGCAGAAACCGGCGAACATAAAGTCCGGTAAATAAGCGCTTCAATCAAGTTTACGCACGCATATCACGCCGAGAGAAATGAAAACGCAATCGGTTAAAACCCTGACGATAAAAGTCCGGAATACCTCAAAAAGACTTACCTCGAAAAGAAAAGGGGCAACCAGCGAAAAGCACATCCAGTCAATTCCGTAGATAACAAAAGCGAAGACCAGTGCTTTTTTCAGAATACTGCCTTGAAGCCTTGAGCCAAACTGCCAATAAATAACGGAGACGAGCACGGCATTTCCCAGGGTCCATAAAAAAGTGGGCACCGGTTTCATGATCCATGACGTTTCCGGACTGATAAAAATATAATAAAAATAGCGGCCTGCAAGGCAAAATAACGCGATCCCCGCCAATCCACAAACTATTTTTTTCCCCCGGTCTTTTGGAAATGTATTCCCATCGGTAAGATTCCCGGAACCAAAAAGCCATTCTGATAAAAACCCGATCAGGATTATCGACGGCATCTCGAACAAACCATATTTACATTCAATCAGCAAAGAAATATTTGTTACCAGCGATCCCTCCAGCATTCCAAAGAACCAGACCAGCGCAAACAGGAAACCAAACCTCAGTCCGCGCCGCATGCCCTTTCCGGGAAACAAGGCGCTGAACTTGATATAAACCGCGATAAGGGCAGAATACGTTATTGCCAAAATCAACATCGCCGCCGGGCCGACCTTCAGCGCCGCTACGATGGGACGATAATGATATAGCTGACTGATAGGATCTTCCCCGGTAAAGAGAACCATACACATTCTGACTCCCAAAGCAAGAATCAGAATAATCGAAAAACGAACCGGAACAGGAAATGATTTCACTAATATTCTCCTCAACATGATGTTTGTCTTCTGATTGTCCCCGAAAATGCCCTGTCGTGCATCAGGGGTTTGTATGATTCGGCACAAAACTTGACATCGCCCTGATTCAATCCTATGCTGAGCGGCAGACGGAATTCCAAATCAACCGGGGAGATTTGATGGTAAAGGATCTTTTTTTTCTTTATTATTTGCTTTCATATTCCTCGGGGATACTGGCGCTTTTCCTTTCAGCGTATCTCTATTTTAATTCACGGGACCCACTGCTCAAGAAATACATCGTTTTAATGTCTTTGTTTTTTGCCTTTATCAGCATCAATGCGGCAGCAAATTATGTACCGGATAGTGCGGCCTATTCCGGATTTAAAACCGCGATGTCATGGATCATTCTCGCGGCTTGCTGCCCGATGATATATCTGCTACCCGAATTCATGGCTTCGGTTTTCCGGATATCGTTCAAAAAAAAGGCAGACATGCTTTTTCTGTCCTTAGCAATCGCCTCGATTGTCCAGCTGACCGTCTTTAGTCTTCTCGGGCGCATTCAGCTTGCCTCTGCGGTGATTTTGGGCCTGCTATCGCTTTCTATCGTATTCAGCCTCTCGACAAGCGTGTTTCTTGTTCGGAAAAATCCGGAAAACCGCCAGTTTGGTTTTTTGCGCACCGTTAATTATATCGCCTTAATTTCTTTGCCCCTGATTCTGCTCTTTGACCTGTATCGAAACAGGATTTTACCCGCATTCCGGTTAAGCGGGCCGATAATATTGCCTTTAATCTATTTTGCATGGAATGTTCTATATATTCGCAGCTCGGCGGGACTTCTTTCAGACAGGGAAAAATCGATTATCGACATTCCTGATTCTTTTTGCGATGATTTTAAAATTTCAAAACGCGAGCGAGAAATCGCGGAGCTTTTGATAAAGGGAAAAACCTATCAGGAAATCATGGCCCTTCTTTTCATTTCAATGCCCACGGTAAAGACTCACGTTTCCAGTATATACTCCAAGACCGGCTCAAAAGGCAAAATGGATCTTGCGATCAGAATCCAGAATCACACGCGTGCGCAAAATCATGCAAAAACCTGATATCGCGAAGGATTGCATTACTGTATGTGTCAGCTTATGCAACTTGACTGTATTGCGAGATAGCTAGTATTCTTTGGATAGAGTCCCGGGTGAGTGAAAGTCGGCCACGTGCCTCGTGCGGCAATTTAGCCGCCTGGCTCCCGATGGGATTCTTTTTTTAAAACGTCAGGTAAAACGTAGAGGCTGCTACTTCGGACTGTGCTTGTATTTCACGGGACAACCTTGATACATCCTCAAGACCCTCATTGATTTCAGCACGGATTTTTTTGGTTTCCTCTTTGTTGTATTTCCATGAAGCACCGGTTTCTTTTCGCGTCTGTAACGCTTCATCTACCATGTTTCTCATTTTAAACTCCAATTTGACCACGCACCTTTCAGATTGTTCTTATATTGCCCGAATGAAAAAGTTCCACACGAATAGTACTCAGAGGTACCATCAGCGGTAAATAGTGTAATTTTTCCGGCAAAAAGATTCAAGAGCAGCGACGACTCACTGACCGGTCCCGTCGCATCGATAACCATAAAACCATTTGCTTTACCGGCGGCATAGTCCTTGGGGCGGCTCAGTTCGCAGATCCAAACAAAGCGTGGCATAGCCGTTCCAATGACGATTTCCTTCAGTGTAGGGCTAAAACCCGGATCCTGCAACAACCAATGTTTGAAAGATCGGCTGCCAGTCAGCAAGATTCGGTAAAAAATATCAATCTTTCGGGTAAACCTCGGTATTCCGATTTGTGGATGTAACAGAATATTATGTATTAGTTTTGACGCTCCAATCACATCCATATACATATGACGATGGAGGGGGACAATAAATTGGAGTATTTTGCTATCGGATCGATACGACTCTCCATATGCTGTGCCGGGGTTTTTCGGGCATAAAACGGTATATGGCGGCTTATTATCGTCGATAGAGACTAAATCGCAACAAATATCAGCGGAATCGAACAGTCGAATTTCATCTTGGGTCTTGGCCGGATCAGGACATTGCGCATTGGTTTTCAAAGTATGTCCCATTGCAATGACCGCGTGTCCGTCTTTTGAACCAGTTTGCGAATTGGCCAATTCAAGGCTGAGGACCACGGGTATCCCCGATTCGATCAGATAATGGAGATACCTGAAAAAATCCTGATCGCTCATCTTTCCTGCTCCACGAGAGAATGTCTGCGTATCGTGTCCCAAATTCTGTAATGCGCGTGCTATTTCGATGACGGAAAGCCCTTTTGAGGGCAAGAGTCTTCTCGGTGATCCTGCCTGAAGCGTTCGGGTTATATCGGTCGGCAAAACAGGGCGGTGTTCGGAATAGAGGTTTCCATAGTACTCAAAGATCGTCCATATCGCCGTTTCGGCGCACGAATGCGTTTCCGAATCCTGTGACTCATGCGGATATGCCGCTACATGAAGCTTATGACCGAAAAAACCACAAGTTGAAACAGATAGGCAACAAACGAAATCTTTCTGTTTAAACGCCTTGGGTGAGATCATGGCACGGCCAAAGGGATGCGACGGAAGAGGTCGCAACACAAAGTATCCCAGGAAAGCTTTCTGAAGGGCTTCCTGATCAGCCAGTAAAGGCGATTTACTAAAAGAGACATCCTGTTCAAAGAGGAATACGCGCATGCAGTTACGGGGAATGCTCCGGTATTTTGCGGCGTGAAAATGATAGTAGCTGTCCCGAAAGACTTTGTCGGTATAAGGATGCTCTGCGACCAGAACGAGATCATCCCGTAAGGCTGAAAGATATTTTTGAAATTTACCCTTAGTATCCGAGTCTATGTCGGTACCGAGAAATTCTGTAAACCATGGGATTAGTTTTGTATCGAATTCCCGTATCGCGCAGGTATCCCAAAAAATTGTTTCAGGTTTTATCATTAGTTTACCTCTTTCTCCATCTCCTTCTGTATCCCGACGGTCTTTATGCTGACGGTGGTTACTCGGCGGATCAAGTTGATGACCTGGTCTTTGTAATCGGCGAATTTGAACGTGTTGAAGTTGTCGCGGAGGACGCGTTCGTCTTCGCGGATTTTGCGTTTGCCCGAAAGGACTTCTTCGTCGGTGGGATACGAGGGGGCGACGTACTGGTCGAGTATCCATTCGATGGCACTTTTGTTGCCGAGTCGATATTCGAATGTCTCGCTCGGTATACCGGTAAGTCCCGATCCGTCGCAAAAGGTGACGGTTCCGTCAAAGACGCGGTCTCCGTTTTCGTCTTTGGTATATCCCGCGGTATTTGTCTTCGTGTCTTTGCCCTTCCCGTTTCCCTGTACTATTTCGATTCCCGGATACTCAGTCATAGTTTCGAATCCGATGTGCATTTCCATGAGTTCCCTGCCCCAGTCCCGCCATCGCGCGAAGTCGCCATAAAAGGGAATGCGCGGATAATCCTGTTTGAGGTCGATCTCATATTTCTTCCGATACTCGGGATTATGAAGCACCGCATACACGTAGTGGAAGATATCTTCCTTCGTGATTTTCGTATCGGTGTAGTGTGACCGGAATTCAGCGAGCGCCCAGTCGGTAATGTTTTCCACGCGTTTGCCGGATTCGTAACGAAAGAGGGGAACCCAAATTGCCGGATCAGCTGAAAAAGTTGCCACGTTAGGAACATACTGACTAGCAACTGAGGCGAAAGACAGCCGTGTACCATGATGAAAACCAAGAAGCTTATTATCAGAACCTAGGGAGTCACCAAATGAAACAAAGTGATTTTCTGTTAGAACATCACTGAATATTTTTTCAAAATAATATTCATAAATGACAAACGGACGGTAATAACACTTTGCAATATTAGTTTTCGAAAAAGAGGATTTTTTACCTCCCAAATACTCCTTAATGAGATCTCGACTCCACTTAATCGAATTATTCTTTTTCCAATCTTGAGTGGAATTATAACTATCTGAAAAATATGACATTTTTTGTTCCAAATTCTTACTTGAAAAATCATGAACCCATTCATCTCGAGCAGTAACGGAACCCATAAAGAAAAGTGATGCGATAATTCCTTCGTTTGTATTTCCTTTCTTCGCATCTTTGCTGCATAGCGGCAAGAGGGTCTGGAAGTCGCTGGTGCTTTGGTTGATCCAGTTTTCTTTATCGTCGGGGGTAAGTTGCGAAAGTGACAGGGGCTCGGTATCGTAGCGGCCGATGAAATCGATCTTTTCTTCCCGCTTCGCCTCTTCTTCGGTTGCTGTGTAGAAAAGCTTGAAATTGCGCTGTTTTGGTTTTTTGGGCTCTATAAAACTGATAGCGACGCCGGCCTGAATACCGAAGATGCTGTTGACGGGACCGGAAAGCCTAGGGTTCGAGCGTACGTCGCCGCCGAGATTAACCACCGTCATCCTTCCAAAATTTTCCCGCACGTCCTTGCGGAAACCGTCGTAGGTACGGGCGCCGATGAAGGCGTAGTTCGTGATAAAACTGACGATCGAACGGCGTTCCCCTGCGAGGGCGAAGTCCATCGCAACGCGGAAGAAACAGGAGAAAAGATCGTAGGCTTTCGTTTTCTGGGCCGTCGACTTCGCGACGAACGTATCCTTAATGCGCTTAAAGACGAGCGGGTACACCTTGTTCTTCGCCTGATCGTTCTCGTTTTCCTGATTTGCCCGGTACGGCGGATTGCCGATGATGATATCGAAACCGCCTGACTCGAACACATCGTGGAAATAGTAATGCCACAGGAACCAGGGACGCTCGCGCCGGCTTGAGGCCTCAAACGCATCGAGTTCGCCGATCCTCTCGCGCGCTTCAGCTACGAGAGCAAGCGCCTTGTCGCGCGCTTTTTCCGTTGAGGGTTTCGGATCCTTTTTTGCCTTGTACTCAAGCCTGTTACATTCTGCTTGCTTCGCCGCAAGATCGCTTTCGAGCGTATGCCTGACCGTATAGAGCTCAACTTCTTCGATTGCCTTGCGGCTCGCAAGTTTTTTCTCGGGCGAGCGCTCGGGATCGTAATACTCCGAAAGAAGCTCAAGCACGTCTTTCTCGTCGCCCGATTCCTTCATGATCTGCGCAGCTGACTTCCGTTTGCGCTTGTTCAGGCGCTCAAGTTCGCCCGTTTCAAAAAGGCCTTCGGATTCGGGAACCTGATGAGCGCGATACTCGGCGGCATTAAACACCACAGGCACATCCTCGAAGGCCTCGGAAAGACTGTCGCCCTGCATGATCTTGAAATCAAGATTCGGCAGGGGTTCGGGGATCTTCGCGTCCACCACGAGCGACAGGAAAAAACGGAGTCGAGCGATATCCACGGCGCCGGGATCGATGTCCACGCCGTAAATGGAATTGCGGATAATCTCGCGCTTGAGACGCTCCGCGTCATCCGTTTTTTCCAAGACCGATCGCGCTCGTAGGAGTTCCCGGAGCATGCCCATCGGAAACGCGCCCGAACCGATCGCGGGATCGAGTATTTTAATAGTTTTGAGCGCTTCGAGAATCGTCGTTTTTTGTTCATCATCGAGATTTGATACGTCCTCATCGACGATGAGATGCTTGACCGCTTCACCTTCCTTTGAATCGCTATCAACGCCGATCTTGCGGCACAGATGCAGAAGAAGCGAATGGCGGCACATAAAACGCACGACCTCGAACGGAGTGTAGATCGTTCCCTGCATATCTTTCTCGTTGTCCTCGATGAGCTGCTCGAAAATTCGACCAAGCATTTCTGGGTCAACGCCGACTTCTGCCTCGGAATCGTCGTTTTCGTCTATCGTAAAATTGTATTGATTGAAAAAATCAAGCAGGTCCTCGAACAATCCGCCCTTAAACCGGAGTTTGCGGTTTACTTCGTCCACGTCGTACGCCGGCTCGAAAAGACCGCCGTTCAGGTATGGAACCTTCGTGCCCGTCTCCATAAAAAGATCACCCGCGCGCGGAGAATTGAGAGTTTCGAAAAAAAGAGGAACGAGCGCTTCGGGATAAAAAATTTCGCGGTGCGATTTAAAGAGGTTCATGAGAAAATCCCGGTCGCCGTCGTGCCGGCTATAATCTGTCGCTCCGAGCCAGCCTTTTTTCTCTATGAATTTGAGAAACACGAGCCGACCCATGAGCTTCTTGGCGAAATCGCGGATCGGTTTGTCCGCGTCAAGGCGCGCGCTTGCGCTTGAGCATAAAGGAACGCCGAGGAGATTTCTGACCGCGTCGGTAGAAAGTTCCTCCACGAAACGTTTGTACTGCGCGCGATAGGCATCAAAGAACGACTTGCTTACCGCCTCGACGCTGAACGCGCGCTCGATGTCTCCGGGTGATATTGTTTCTTTTTCCGAGAGCGCGGAAAAGCGTTCGGCGGCGGTTCTGATTTTCGAGTCGGGCCCGAGCACGTAGGTGCAGCGGGTTGATTTAGTGTTCACGAGTTTCGTCTCGCCGTCCGCCCTGACGCTCCTCTTCCATGCGTAGCTGAGCCGCCATTCGGCGCGCCCTTCCTGAAAGTAAAACGCAAGCACGCCGGAAACGCCGATGCCGTCCATATACTCGTCGACTAAACCCCGCAACCCCGCCCGATTATTCCGGAGATGAATATCACCCGCGACGCGTACGATAAGTACGTCGATCCTGGATTCGCGCGCTCCCGCGACAGAAATCTGTCCAATTCGGGATATTTCATGCGATCCTTTCTTGTTGATTACGGGATGGGGAAAAGCTGACCAGGATTGCGAAAAGACAAGAGAGGCGAAACTTGCGGGAAGATCGTCCGTAAAGGGCCCGGCGAGAAGCGTTCTGATTTCGTTTTTCATTTTTTACTGTTGTCCTTTTTGTATCCACGCTTGTCCCATGACGAAACGGGCGTTTTCCCTGACCAGCTCCAGGTCTCCCTGACGATGACCGGGATTCGTAAAATTAGCGATATCGAAACGGGTAAACAGTTCCCTGAGATGACCGGCCTTCACCCCTTCGCTCAGGTTGAACGCGTTTTTTTCGCTCTTGCCGAGTTCCTGCACGAGACGGACCGGGGCGGAACCGTCGCGGACAAGATCGATTGCCTTCGAGAAAAGCGCGATATCCTCGCGGGAAAGCGTTTCGCCGTCGAGCGTGTTCAGAAACGAGTCGACATACGCGATCGCAGCCCTTACGTGCACGGGATATTTCCTCGCCGCCGTCGTTTGTGCTTCCTTTATAGACTCGTCCCGCTCGTAGGAAGCGGAGGCGGTCTTGATAAGCGCATCCCAATCGAACTCGCCCTTGCAAGGATTCTCGTCAGCCTCAGCGCGGAACGATGCGACGGTCTCCATAAGAGTGAGCTGCCTCGCCTCCGTCTCGCCTATGCGATAGAAAAGATCCTTAGTGGCGGTCGCAAGATACAGTACCGGGTCTGTTTGAGACGCCGAAGATCGAACGCAGCGCATAAGCGCGGGCAAATTCTTGATCCGTTCGTATTCTTCGGGTTTCTCCTCGGCGAGCTCGCGAATTTCCATCATGAGTTTGAGCTTTGGATTCGCCCCCTCCGATTCATCTCCCGTTTCAGAGCCATACATACCGAAGTGTGCGACTTCCTCGTCGCTCGAATAAATAGGCGCGTCTTCGCCGAACGCCGAATGAAACGCTTGCAGTTTCATCTGCGCCTTTTTTTTAAGCTCGATCACGTCGTCAACCCGACCCATAGGGAAAAAATTGTAGATGAATATCTTGTCCGCGACGCTTCCGACTCTATTGACGCGACCGATGCGCTGGAAAAGCCTTACCGAATTCCATGGCGTGTCGTAGTTGACGATCGTGTTCGCGCGGTGCAAATTGACGCCTTCCGAAAGTACGTCGGTGGTCACGATAACGCGATAGCGGTTTTCCTTCAGGGTGTGCGGATAGTTTGCGTCAAAATTCCGCCTGATAAGCTCTTCGACTTCCATCTCCTCGTCGTCGGTTCCGCCCGTGACGGCGATTGTCTCGTTCCGGTTTGCGGCGGACACGGCGAGTACGTCCTTTCGTCCGAGTTTCTCGAGATGGTCGCGAATCATGATTACCGTCTCTTCCGATTCGGAGAACACGACGAGGCGTTCGCCGGGATTTTTTTCTTTCTTGAGCCATCCGTCTATTTGGCTCGCGAACATTTCAAGCTTGGGATCCTCCGTGACGAAATCCCATCGTCGAGAAAGTTCCACCAGTTTAACGAGGTCCTCGTGAAGATGCAAACGGAACTCTGTCGAAAAGTCATCAGGCGTCAGCGTCGTGATCGACGGGTCGCTTGCCCTTTTTTTCTCGATTTCGGCCTCAAGCCCCGCAATGTCTTCGTTCGCGATAAATTGGCGCACGTCGATACTGTTTGAGTAGTACACACAGCCCCTGTCGAGCATGGACATAAGAGCGATGGTATCTTCCTTGAATCGATTAAGGGACGAGCGGAACGCGTGAAAGCTGGAATCGATCCGCTTGAGAAAAAACTGCACGATCAGGCGCTTGAGCTGCACAAACGCGTTTTCCGGAAGATTGAACTTTTCCCTCGCGGGGCCGCGTACGTAATCGAGCATCTTGTGATAGGCGTAATGGAGCCCGTCTTCCCCGGCGAGGATCGCGAGCGTTTCGGTGAAAAGCGCGTCCACGTCATTGTCGAGATAATAAGGCACGGTGCGGGGACTTTGCGTCTCCGGAAATACGATGCCCTGATCGGCGAGATCCTTCGCGTAGAGCTTGTTGTCTTTCAGGTCGCTTCGGGTACGGCGGATCGTAATGTCGGAAAGCACGAGTTCGCGGATTTCGCGGTAAATTTTCTTGACGCTTTCGTTTGCGATCTTGACGTCGACGCCGGCTTTTTTCGCTTCGTCGAAAGCCTTTTGTTTTTCCGAGAAGAACGCCTGCAAGTCGGTAACGGAAAGCGTCGAGTTGCGCTCGTCCTGAAAAAGCTTGATGAGGGTTAAAAGCTCTCGCGGATGATTGTTGAGCGGCGTGGCCGAAACGAGAATTACCTTTTTTCGGCCGGTCTCTCCCGGCATCTTGCAGAGGTCGTTGAGTTCTGCGTAGGCTTCCGTATTGCTGTTCCGGAAATTATGCGCTTCGTCGACGATGACGAGCGCGTATGACGAGGGATTCTCTATTTTATGCAGGCTGCCCGAGCTGACAATCCTGAATTTCTTTTCCGAAAGATGAAACGACTCGAACGTCCTCGCCCAGTTGCGCATCAGGACGGGAGGAGCCACGACGAGAACTCGCGTTTCTTTTGGCTGGTTCGAAAGCCATCGAAGGACAAGAATGGTGCTGACGACGGTTTTTCCCAAGCCCACGACGTCCGCGAGGAAAAATCCATGATGCCGTTCAAGGAGCGATAGTCCCTCGTTAACCGCGTCTATTTGATAGCTCAAACGCTTGAAGCCCTGCGGGAAAAAGTTCTCGATGCCGGTACCTTCAGTCTCAATGGTGTCCTTGAATACCTCGTAAAGAAACCGGTAATAGAAATCGCGCGGTCTGATATCCTGATTGATAAACGTTTTCTTTCGCACGACTTCGGCGATCTCGGTCGGAATAAGCGAAACGCCGTCTTCCCAAAACCGGTCAAATTCGTTTTTTGCGAACTCGATTGTGTCCGTGGCGCGGCTTTCGAGGTTCAGTTCGTAGTTCCCTTCGTTGTAAGCTGTATCCGTTCCGAGTCCTGGCCCCGTAAAGTTGGATGAACCGGTAATGACCGATCCTTTCGCCGTGTAAATAGTCCAGTTTTCGGGGATGAATACGTATAATTTGGCATGAACTATTCGCGCCGCGTAGGCCCGCATTTCCAGACGTCCGGCAAGTACATCGTCGACGAAAGACTTTAGCCCGTTTTCCGTATCTCCGTTATAGCCTTCCTGCTCTATCCGTTCGCACAGTTCCTTATAGGCTTGTTCGCGAACCATACGCTCTTTCGCCTCACGGCTCTCGCGATGCCAGCGCACGCTCAAGGCATCTGCGTTGATACCGACGACGACCCGGATTTTTTTTAGCTTTTTGAGGCTTTCCTTGAGCGGGAAATACCCCGACGAACGAAAATACCCGACGACCGCATACAGGCAAAGCTCCGGGTCGTTATAGCCGTCAATCAATCTGGAAAAGGCTTTAGCGAGAGAATAGCCGTCGTTAACGAAAATTCCGGAGCGGTGCATCTGCTCCGGGCTGAGTTTGGCGTTCATCGACAGTCCTTTTTTTGGTTTTTATTTTGTTCCATTATAGCACCAGTTTATATACGGGAACAGAAGTTAATTTTTTAAATAAAGAAGAAACCGCCGAAGTTTACCTCACCGCCCGTTCTGCCGCCTCAACGGTCTGGGAAATGAGCGTCGCGATGGTCATCGGGCCTACGCCTCCTGGAACGGGAGTATATGCGCTCGCGCGATCGAAAGCGGATTTTTCCACGTCGCCTATCTTGCCGGGATGGTATCCCGCGTCAATGACGACCGCGCCTTCGCGAACCCAGTCAGCCTTGATAAACTCCGGTTTTCCGATCGCGGCGACGACGATATCGGCCTCGCCGATTATCTTTTTCAGGTTTTCGGTTTTGGAATGGCAGATGGTCACGGTGGCGTTCGCGTTCAGGAGAAGCATCGCGATGGGCTTGCCGAGAATGGGACTTCGGCCGATGACGACCGCGTTTTTTCCCGCTATCGGTATTTGATAATGATCGAGCAGTTTCATGATGCCGCCGGGCGTGGCGCTCACGAAGGCGTCCTGTCCGAGAGCCATCGAGCCGAAACCGAGGGCTGTCACCCCGTCGACGTCCTTTTCGAGCGCAATCGCGTTGAAGCATTTCCGCTCGTCAATCTGAGATGGAACGGGATGCTGCAAAAGGATGCCGAACACCTTCGGGTCGCGGTTGAGTTCGCCGATCGCGGAAAGCAGCTGCTCCGTCGTAGTGTCCTGACCAAGCTCGACGCGCTTTGGCTCAAGGCCGACGCGGCGGCACGCGTTCCCTTTCATGTTCACGTATATTTCCGACGACGGATCGTTCCCGACCAGAATCGTCGCGAGCACCGGCGCATGCCTGAGCTTTTTCGTCAGTGTTTCGACCCGGCCATGAAGACCGGCCTCTATTGTTTTTGAGAGAGCTGAACCGTCAAGTATTGTTTGTTTCATGCGCGCATTTTCTCAATTTTTTTTGTTCTTCGCAAGTCCCACGCGCCATGAAAGATTTTTGCCCGCAAGGCAATGATATGCGCAGCTGCCGCATTCAAGACAACGTTCCGCGCCGAGCGCCCTGGCTCCTTCAGCGTTGCCGGCGTCTACCAGATCCGAAATTCGCATGACGTTGAGTGATGCGGGGCAGACGCGCGAGCAGAGCCCGCAGCGCGAGCAAAACGGGGATTCCTTGTAAAACGGACTTGCCGACCGCGCGATGAAATTCGTTTTCCGGTCGACGACGTCGCCGTCCGCTATCCTGAAAGACCGCATGAGTCCACCGCCCGCGAACGCGGGAGCGTTTCCCGGAAAGGCGAGCGAGAAGACGTCCTTGATGGGCGTACCTAACCTGACTTCCGCGACCTTTGCCTCGCCCCGGGCGAAGTCGGCGACGGTGAGGAATTTGCGGTCGGCCTTGCGACCGAAGAGGACGGCTTCGTATATCGCGAGTACGGTCTGCGCGTTGAGCACGAGAAAGCCCTCGCGCGCGGGAATCCGGTCAGCTGGAACCGAGACGCCGGTCACTGTTCGTATGAGAACGCGCTCGGCGCCGACGGGATACCTATCCGGCACGCGCACGACTCGCGCGGCCGAACTCGATGGAAGCGAGCAAAGTGTATGTCGCTTTACCGCAAGCACCGCGCGTCGCGTCCCGGCCGCCTTCATGACGAGTTCGATTCCTCTCGCGATATCCTCGCCGCGCGATGCGAGAAGCCATTTATCGTGAACGAGGCCGGGATCGCACTCTACCCCGTTCACGATGAGAACCGTATCCGATAATCCGCATTTGGCAACCGCCATAATTTTCTCGTGTGAGGGAAAGCCCGCGCCACCAAGCCCGATAACGCCGGCTTCGGCGATGCGCGCGATGATTTCGTCGGAGGTGAAGTCGTCGACGGAAAAGTCGACGACCGAAAGATTCCTGTCATTTCCCGGCGTTTCCCCGAACGGCTCGACGTTTACCCTGAGCGGAGCGGCATCGGCTCGCAGGCGTACAGGCGAACGTATCCGCTTCCCGCGCACCACCGGTGACTCGTTAAAAGGCAAGACACGATCAGCAATGAACGAAACGCAGTTGACTGCGAGGACGAACAGAGGCAACAAGATCGCCGGAAGCCGAAACGGAAGAAACGGAACGTCAATACTGACGGCGACAAAAACTGCGCCGCCGACAAGACCACAGACCGAGCCGAGCAATCTACGCCGCGTTACCGTCACCGGGTCCGTCATGACCAAACACGCCCAGAAAAGAGAAGAACCGATTAGGGACACGAAAGCCGACCAAAAAAGAGCAGCTGTGCCCGATGGAGAGAGCGCGAGGCCCAGGGCAAACGCGCCGATCGATCCCGCCATGAAGCCAAGCGAGGAAGCAGGCCTGAATGCGGCGAACGGAATCGACAGAACCAGCGCGAGAATAAGGGGGACGGCCAACAAAGGATTTCTGTTCACGATAAACGATCCCGCAGAACCGAAGGCTCCCGCGACTTCTATCGTCATCCATCCCGGATTTAAAAGCGCAATCAAGGCAAGTGCGCACATCGCGGGATTTAATGAATTCTTGCCCGTTCCTCCGAAAGCGTGTTTCCACAGGGCGAGCGCGCTGATCGTCGTGATAACCAGAATGCCGGTCGGCGCGGACGGACACAAAACCGAAATAATGCCCGAAGTCACCGCGGCCGAAACCGCGCACATCGGTTTTTTAAACCGGATACAATTTAAAATCGTATCGGCGGCGAGAGCGGCGGCGAGGACGAGCGCAAAACGAAGGAACAACGAAGGATCATTGATCCAGGACGGAAGCCGATAGAGCAGGAGAACGGCGAAAAGATACGCCATAATCCGCTCGTTCGACAGTTTCCGCCTGACCAACGGAAATGTTTTCATCGTTTGGCGCCGGCGAAAAAACCGTGAACGCGATGCATAAAGCCCTTCGAGAGATACATCCGTGGACAGCCGACGAACGTCTCTATTCCGGCCTTATGGCATGATTCGAGAAGTTCCTCGTCGGCGTCCTGGAGCCACAGTTTCCGAACAGGCGAACCCACGAGGGACGCAACGAGTTTTTTCGCGTTCTCCTTGTTGATAAGCGCATACGCCTTGTCGGGCGGGTTCGCGATCTCTCCGACGCTTCCGTATACCTTGATATCTCCTTCGGTGAAGGATCGCAGGTTTACCGGATACACTTTCATTCCCGAGGCGACGAAATCGGCGTATACGCCCCGACTGAAACTCTTCTCGTTGCCCGAAAAGCCGATGAACGCGATTTCCTTCGCGTCCAGAAAATCCTTTGCGGTTACCGCCATATCATTTTCTCCTTACGAATATTGCCTCTGTCTTGACAGAAGTATACCGATGTTATACATGTATACCCACGGTATACTGTTTGTCAAGGGTAAAAAGCATATCGGGACAGGAGACTTGCAGTGGACTCACCGTCACGGACTGAACTCGAAAAAGAACGTAAACGCGATGCCATTTTGAAAGCGGCCGAAAAGCTGTTTCTTTCGAAGGGATACGCGGAAACGTCTATGAACGATCTCGCGGAAAAATCGCAATTCACGAAGCGGACGATCTACAGCTATTTTACCTGCAAAGAAGACCTTTTTTGCGCCGTAATCAGGATTTGGTACGAAGAACTGTTCGCCGAAATGAAACGTCTCGTCCCTGAAACGGGAAGCGGCCTCGAGCGCATACGGCAAAGCTGTTTCTGCTATTACGAACTGTACCGGAAAAAACCGGTCGCCCTCAACCTGATGAACGCGCTCGCTCCCGTGAAAGCCGCGCGCAACAGCGTGGACCTTCCAAATTACCCGAAACTCTCGGATTTCAAAACCATGCTCATCGGCCTGATTACCCAACTTTTTGAGGACGGTAAAAAGGACGGCAGCATCCGTACCGATATCGCAACCCCGGAGCTTGTCGCCTCATTCGTGTTTACCCTTACCGGCTACTTTAATATCCTCTCGCTCAACGGAAAGTCTTACATCAAATATTTCGGGTTCGATGAAATGCTTTTTGTCAAAAATGGCATTACCCTCCTCGTTGATTCGGTCAAAAAAGAGAAAGGAAACGAAAAAAATGAATAATCAGATTGAACTTACCAGCACTGCCTTCTTGAACGGTGAACAGATTCCGCTTAGATACACAAAACGCGGCGAAGGCCTCTCTCCGCCCCTCGGGATTTCCGGCGTAAACGGCGAGAGTGAAAACAGCGGGGCAAAATCCCTCGTTCTCATTATGGAAGATCCCGACACGCCTATCGGGACTATCACCCATTGGCTTCTCTGGAATATTCTGTCAAACACTGTTGAAATCCCTGAAAAATTTCCTGAAGGCACATCCCCCGATTCGCTCAAAAATGCCTGCCAGGGCCGTAATTTCCGCCATATTTACGGCTATCTTCCTCCGTCGCCCGTCCCTTTTACCGGAATACATCATTACAAGATAAGCATTTACGCTCTTGATACGATGCTCGATATAAGTCCCCGCACGAGCAGAAAAGCCTTGCTGAAAGCAATAACCGGTCATGTCCTCCAAGCAGGATATCTCGTCGGTACTGATTATTATCGAAAAAAAGTGTGATTTTATGTTGACAACTGTAAAGCCAGGCGCTAAATTAACTATATAGTACTTTGCTTAGTAAAGTACTTTACACAAGGAGTTATCAAATGGACAATGTCAACGAAGGTCAAAAGAAGGCTTTACAAGACCTTCAGACAATCAAGGGTTTTCTGGAAGAAGGCCAACAGGCGCTCAGCGATAACGGTTTTCATTTCATGCTGTGGGGAATTTTAATTCCAGTCGCGACGCTCGGGTATCGGGCCTTGCTCGCATGGACGCAAAGCGGAACCGCAATCATGTCGATTTACTGGATGTGCATATGCCTCGCAGGCGCGCTCGTTTCCGTTATAGCCGGCGTCAGAACCGGTAAAAAAAGCAGGTCCAAAGGATACGCGGTCAGGGTCAACGCGCTTTTCTGGTCGGGCTTTTTCCTGTCGATACTCGTCGCGATCGTAGTTACGTTTATGGGCATGAAAGAAGCGTCCCCGATGCTCCTTGCCTATATCGCCCTGATTCTGGGCCTCGCATACTGGATTCACGGATCGATGATCCAGCTCCTCTGGTTCCGCCTGCTTTCGATCGGCTGGTGGGTCGTAGCGATCGCGATTGCCGGTAATTCCTGGAATATCGCCTCGACTCTGCTCGCAAGCGCGACATTCGCGTTATCATTCATCCCCGGCTTTATACTCTACAGGAAGCAGGCAAAAAGGAACCGATAATGCCAGACACAGGCGACAATCAATACGACTATAAAAAGCTCGACTCGCTCCTCAATTCCCCTATCAGGCTAGCCATCGTGAGTTTGCTGGTTTCCACGGAAGAAGCCGATTTCACGTTCATCCGGGATAAAATCGGGGCGACGGACGGAAACTTGAGCCGGCATCTTCTGAAACTGGAAGAAAGCGGGCTCATCGAGGTACGAAAAGATTTCGACGGCAAAAAACCGGTCACGTATCAAAAGGTGACCGACGAGGGTCGAAAGGCGCTGCGCGAGTATATCGCGCGGCTGGAAGAACTGATTCTTTCCATCAAGAAATGAGGAAACCGGAAATTCATGCAGGTTCGTTGCATATTTATGCACAATCTGCTTGATTCTCTCGTTTGTTTCCGGTATCTTAAGTTATTCGCAACGTGGCGAAGAAGCTTCCTGCACCGGAAGCTTCTTTGTTTTTTTGCGAACAAACACAATTCTTGAGGAGGAATGAGCAATGTGTGGAATCGTCGGCGCGTTTGACATCAAAAAAAATACGGAGCCATTCCGTAATCAGATTTTGAAAATGGCAAAAACTCTCAGGCACCGCGGACCGGACTGGTCGGGCATTTACTCGGGCGACAAGGCGATACTTGCGCACGAGAGGCTCGCGATCGTCGATCCCCTGTCGGGCAACCAGCCCCTGTTCAGCAAGGACGGAAAACTAGCCCTCGCGGTCAACGGCGAAATATACAATCACAAGGAAATCCGCGCGAAGTACGCCGGAAAATACGAGTTCCTGACTCAGTCCGACTGCGAGGTTATCCTCGCGCTCTACCGCGACAAGGGTCCCGACTTTCTCGAAGACCTGAACGGAATCTTCGCGTTCGCGCTCTACGACATCGAAAAAGACTGCTACCTCATCGCGCGCGACCACATCGGTATTATCCCGCTCTATCAGGGTTGGGATGACGAAGGCCGATACTACGTCGCGTCCGAGCTCAAGGCGCTCGAGGGCGTTTGCACGGAGATCCGCGAGTTCCTTCCCGGAACCACGTATTACACGGGCGGAACCGAACGAGACAACCCCGCCAAACCCGGCATTACCAAAACCTGGTACAAGCGCGACTGGATGGAATACGACGCGGTCAAGGACAACAAGACCGATCTCGTCAAACTGCGGGAAGCGCTCGAAGCCGCGGTAAAAAGACAGCTCATGAGCGATGTGCCATACGGCGTGCTTCTCTCGGGCGGACTCGACTCTTCGGTCATCGCCGCGATCACGCAGAAGTTCGCCGGCAAGCGCATCGAGAGCAACGACACGCAGGAAGCATGGTGGCCCCGGCTCCATTCGTTCGCCGTCGGCCTCAAGGGCTCGCCCGACCTCGCCGCCGCGCGCAAGGCAGCGGACTTTATCGGCACCGTGCATCATGAAATCTTCTTCACCGTCCAGGAAGGCCTCGACGCCATCCGCGACGTCATCTATCATCTCGAGACTTACGACATCACGACCATCCGCGCGTCCACGCCGATGTATCTACTCTCCCGCGCGATCAAGTCGATGGGAATCAAGATGGTTCTTTCCGGCGAAGGCTCGGACGAACTCTTCGGCGGATACCTGTATTTCCACAAGGCGCCTAACGCGAAAGAACTCCATGAGGAAACCGTGCGCAAGCTTTCCAAACTGCACCTCTACGACTGCCTCCGCGCGAACAAATCGCTCGCCGCATGGGGAGTCGAAGGCCGCGTTCCTTTCCTTGATAAAGAATTCATCGACGTCGCGATGCGCATGAACCCGACCGACAAACTTTCAGGAATCGCCGGAAACGGCCGCATGGAAAAGTGGGCGTTACGCGAGGCCTTCAAGGACATGCTTCCCGACGAAATCGTATGGAGACAGAAAGAACAGTTCTCCGACGGCGTAGGCTACAGCTGGATCGACTCGCTGAAAAAGCTCTGCGAGGAAAAGACAACCGACGACCAGTTCGCGCGCGTCGCCGACCGCTTCCCGATCAACCCCCCGATGACCAAGGAACAGTATTACTACCGGACCATCTTCGAGGAATTCTTCCCGTCGTCAAGCGCCGCGAAAACCGTCGCGTACGAGGCAAGCGTCGCGTGCTCGACCGCCAAGGCCCTCGAATGGGACGCCGCATGGAAAAACATGAACGACCCCTCGGGCCGCGCGGTAGCGGGCGTCCACGATCAGGCGTATTTGAAGAAGTAAGAGCCGACAACGAACAAAAACTAAGTTAACAACCCCGCGGCAATCTGCGGGGTTGTTTTTTTCTCTCCGAATCAATTTTTGCGTATCGTTTGAAAATTGAACATCTATGCTATAATTGATGGAACGTCTGCTTTGCCCGAAGGAAAACAGTTATGACAAACAACGAGAAAACGGTCAACGTATATTCCGAAATCGCAAAGGAATACGCCAAGGAATTTTTTGACGAATTAGTTGAAAAGCCATTGGATAGAATCTTGTATGATTTTTTTGGCGAGAAGCTGAAAGATAAAGCGAAATGCCTGGAAATAGGTTGCGGGCCGGGAGAAGTTTCAAATTACCTGTTTTCGAAAGGCGCGGAAATCACCGGGATAGACAAAAGCAAAGCAATGATAGACGAGGCGAAAAAATTAAATTCCCGAATTAAATTTATGCAAGGGGACGTTTTCAACCTGCCGTTCGGAAACGGCGAAATCGACGGCATAGTCGCGCCGTATCTTATTGTGAATTTCGACAATACCGAAGTGCAAAAATCCTTTTCGGAGATGGAACGAGTGCTGGCGCACGGGGGACAATTGCTTATAGTTTTTCACGCGGGAATGAATAACACATTGACCTTGAGGAACTTTTTCCATTCAAGAAATTCATTAACGTTTGTCTTGCATAGCGTGGCGAAAATAAAAAAATACCTGCTTGCGAGCGGATTTAAAATTACGGAAGTTCTGGTCAAGGAACCGTATAAGGGCGAAGTTACAAAACGCGCGTTTATTTTCGCGACGAAAGGAAAATCCGTTGGAAAGAATTGAAGGGATTAAGAACAAAAACGACATCGATCGTATAACAATAGTGATTAATCAATCCTTTCAAACCGTGGCTGAAGAATTTGGATTCACCGAACAAAGCGTGCCGACTTTTCCGGCCTTTATCAAACCGGAAATAATCGAAAACCAGATAAGCAAAGGTTTGTTTCTGTATTGTTTCTCGGTCGCGGATGCTTTCGCGGGCAGTGTCGGCATATCGGATTTGAGGGATACGAATACGTTCAAGATAGAACGATTGGCCGTGTTGCCGGAATATCGACATTGCGGTATCGGAAAGAAATTAATGGATTTTGCCTATAACGAAATCGCCGCACGCTCGGGGAAAATCGCGCAGGTAGAGATAGTCAATGAAAATACAAAATTAAAATCATGGTATACGAATAACGGATTTCGCGAAATACGGATCGATACGTACAAACATCTGCCGTTTACGGTTTGCGTGATGAATAAAGGGGTAGAGAAAAAATGATAATCAGCATCATAAACGGCAGTCCGAGGAAAAACGGATCCACCGCGCAAATCTTGCTTTCCATAAAAAAAAACCTAGAGGAACATGACACTGTTTCCGTGAATTATTACAATCTGATCGATATGGAGATAAAACCCTGCACCGGTTGCCGAGTGTGCTATAAAACCGGAACATGCGCAATCAAAAACGATGGCATCGAAAATTTCGCGCAGACAATCAAGCAATCCGATGGAATTATAATCGGAAGTCCCACGTTCGGTAGCGGCATAACGGGCTATTTAAAGAGCTTTTTGGATCGGGGACATTTTATCGTGGAGCAATCATTGCAGAATAAAAAATGCATGGCGATTGCGACCTATGAGATAGCCGAAGGAAAAAGCGCATATAATCAACTAAAAAAGTTTTTTGTGGTCTCGGGGGGAAAAAACATACCCGGTATCATTTTGAAAATGGATTACGCGGGCAAACCGGTATTAAATGACAGCCTTTTGGGAAAGATCGAAAAGAAGGCAAAAGAATTTCATCAGGCAATTCTGGAAAACAAAGGCAAGACTGTATTTGAATACGTCTTCGATGATATTATCATCAGAAATGTTATTTGGAAGCCAATATTTTACGGACGGCGGGATGATTTTTCGGGAATACTAAAATCATGGGAAGACAAAAGACTGATTTGACAAATTCGGATTCGATACGCTTCGGGCTATTCTTTCCGGGCACTAACTCTTTTCCAGCAAATATAAATATTCTTTGACGTGAATATCCCGTCCGAATAAATTGCGGCTTCCGCGAAAAGTATTATATTTCGTTTCCAGCACCGTTAATCGACCATATTTTTCAAGCATTTCAGTCATCTGCCCCAAAGGAACAAAACCTTCGGAATTAAACGAAATCAATAGATATTTGGCATTCAATTTATTCACAAGTTCAGATAACGCATTGTATGCGAAGTTATTTCTGTTATAAGCGGAACGGTTCCAGTCAACGGGTATACCCGAGACAGTCGAAACCGCTTCGGGCTTTTTGTAATCCAACAGCGCGTTTAGCATAAAATAATTCGAACCGTACGGATGCTGATTATAAGGCGGATCCAAATACGCAACATCGACTTCGGGAAGGTTTTCGCAAACCAGATTTGAATCGCCGGTAAACACGTGAAAATCACAATTGAAATTGCTAAATACAGGATAGGGTATTTTTATCCCGCCTGTTATTCTGTATAAGGCATCTTCATTTTTTCCCCCAAACCGACCGATCCCGGTATCCGAGTTTTTGTAGAAGCCTTTAAAAACACCGGATGTATTGGCATGGATTGATGCCTCGGATAATAATGGAGCAAGCAAGTATTTTTTATATTCTTCGGGAGCGTCGTCGATCAAGGTACGAGCGGTATCTAAATATTTGGCATTTCGCGTTGTATAGAAGACTCTTTCGCCTTTTTTAATATTTTTATCATCAAGAGGGGCATACATCTCGGTAATAAATCCGGAATGCAGGGGTTCGTTTTCCAGTTTCCGGATGATATCGCTGTATATTTTTCGAAATTGAAAATGATCAAAACTATTTTCGTTGGTCAAATAGCATTGATTAATCACTGATGCGTATTTTTCCAGATCATTTGTGATAAGTAATCTTGAATATTGCTTTAGATAGCGCGAAACGACGCCTGAGCCGGAAAAAACGTCAAAGGTGTCCAGTTTTGCCTTCCCGAGTCTATTTTGAACAATTTTTAAACCATTACCGAGAAAATCCAGCAAAGTTCTTTTATTCCCGATATAAGTGATCAATTGATCAGTAAGAAAACCGGGATTCTCTTTGAAGGACTCAAATGTATCGTTTATTTGTAGATCTGGTTGGGATGACATCATTGACCTCCTTGTTTAGTTTTGCTCTTCGTTACTTTATAAGTTAATTGTTTTTTTGTCTCGAGTATTTACAATGAAACATTTATACCGAACGGTAGGTATAGAATTCATTATTTATTCCTTGACAATTATACCTACCGTTCGGTATACTCCATTATATGGAAACCGGAAATCGCGAAAACATCATTCAGCATGCTCTCGATCTTTTTGCCATGCATGGGTATGAATCTACAGGAATTCAGGAAATCGTCGACACATCCGGAATTAGCAAACCGACGCTCTATCATTATTTTGGCAATAAACGCGGACTTCTCGACGCCATCATCGCCGAGAACGGACGCAAAATGTTCGAGATTATCGAACTGGGATGCACGTATAATCACGACCTGGTTATGAACCTGACAGTACTGACGCGCGGAATGATCAATTTCGCCCTCTCGAATCAGGCTTTTTACCGATTTTATCAGGCACTTTCGGCCGCAGCCCCGGAAAATCAGGGATATGCCGCTTGTGAGCCTCTTAGAAAAAGCATTAATACCAGCATCGAAAAACTTTTCCTCGAAGCAAGCAACGATCACGGGAACATGAAAGGACGACAAGTTTCTTATAGCCATGCTTTTCAGGGAATGTGTCATACTTGGGCAATGCTGATTATCAACAAGGAAATCGATTTGAACGACGCTACCCTCAACCGGGCAGTCCATCAATTCATGCACGGAATATTTTCCTGATTAGTTATAGGCAGTCGCGAATTGCCTGTTTTTTTTAGGGTCTGACTATACCTACCGGTAGGTATACTCAACTATAGCAAATATGGTGAAACCGAAAAGGTTCACTTTTTTAAAGGGGTTCACTATACCGAACGGTAGGTATACAAAATTACTTCCTACCTACCGGTAGGTATAACAGTTAACATTATACCTACCGGTAGGTATACAACCACCAACTAAAGGAATAACCATGACATCAACTATCTCAAACAAAATCTTCTACCACATTTATCCGCTCGGTATGTGCGGCGCTCCGCTCAAAAACGATTTTTCTTCCCCGGCGGGAAACGGACTTCGCAAATTGATCGACCGCATCCCGCACCTCGTCTCCCTCGGCGTGAATGCGGTTTATATCGGACCGTTATTCGAGTCAACGGCACATGGGTACGACACGCTCGATTACTGGTATGTCGACAGGCGGCTCGGAACCAATGCCGACCTCACTTCGTTCGTCGCACGCTGTCATGAAAACGGTATCGCTGTCGTGCTCGATGCCGTGCTCAACCATACTGGCCGGCATTTTTTCGCGTTCAGGGATCTACAGGAAAAAGGCGCGGCATCCGCATACAAGGATTGGTACAAAGACGTCGACTTTGGCAGGAAAAGCCCGGCCGGGGACAATTTCAGCTATGAAGGATGGAGCGGGAATTACGATCTCGCGAAACTGAACACGCAAAATCCCGCAGTCAGAGAGCATCTCTTCGGCGCGGTCAAACATTGGATCGAGGATTTCGGGATTGACGGTCTCAGGCTCGACGCAGCCGACGTGCTTGATCCCCGTTTCATGGACGCACTTGCGGCATTTTGCCACACCGTCAAACCGGATTTCTGGCTGATGGGAGAGGTCGTTCACGGCGATTACACAAAATGGGCAAGCCCGGCAAGGCTGGATTCCGTCACGAATTACGAGCTCTACAAGGGACTGTGGTCGAGCTTCAACGATCATAATTTTTTCGAGATTTCATGGACGCTGAACAGGCAATTCGGAACCGAAGGACTCTACAAAAACCTGCTCCTGTACAACTTCGTGGAAAATCACGACGTGAACCGGCTCGCGAGCGTCCTTAAGGATTCGGCGAATATCTTTTCGGTGTACGCGCTGCTTTTTACGGTGCCCGGCATTCCGTCCGTTTATTACGGCGGCGAATGGGGATTGCGCGGCATCAAGAAAAACGGCAGCGACGCCGAGCTCAGGCCCCCGGTCCTCGAGACGATGGATCACGGCGCTTCAAGCGGCGTAAGCGCGGAATGCAAACCTGTCGTAGACTCGGCCGCCCTCGAAAATATGATAAGGATTCTTTCGCGGATCAGGAAAGATCATCCGGCGTTGCG
>Ga0302293_10000376_pt1 | contig 24121 bp, 22 predicted proteins | sample III_Fen_N2_2_FD_198758 | JGI IMG/M metagenome (GOLD analysis project Ga0302293, IMG submission 198758) | Peat permafrost microbial communities from Stordalen Mire near Abisko, Sweden - III_Fen_N2_2 | ecosystem: Environmental > Terrestrial > Soil > Wetlands > Permafrost | place: Sweden: Abisko...
GATTTGGGACAAACCCGATGAAAGTACCGCTACATAGCCCCGTTCCAAACCGACGGTACCGCTAAGGTCAATTCCATTTAAAGTAAGGTCAATATTTAAATTAAAGGACGCATACGCGGCTGATTTAATATACTGATTATCTATGGCTAATTTGATCATTTTTTCGGGCGCAGTTTTGGTCTGGACGGAAATTGATTCCGGTACCCAGCGGTCAAAAACAAGTTCTGCCTTCGAGTTAACAACGCCTGATTTTCCGGCGATGGAAAATTCCGGTATCGTCAAATTTTTTCCATCGGCATCGATATCGAATGATGCTGGACCAAGTGCTTCACCAAGCAAGCCGGGTGCCGTCACTACAAGATTTCTTGCATGAATAACTCCGTTAAAGTCCGGATCATTAATATTTCCCGAAATGATAAAAGAACCATCTAGCGTACCGTTTTGAAATGCAATTTGATTTATCCCGAGACTTGGCCAAAAAGCAGCAAGATTAGTTGAGAATTTACTTACATTAAGAGATATTTGTGTTTTTAGAATAGTACCATCGGCGTGAAATGAAATCGGTTGACTTTCTCCCGATTGTATTGAAAAAGTCCCATCATCAAGCAAAAACCCTGTAATTGCATCGTTTTTTCCGGCATATAACGCCGTAAGGCCTGGCTCATGCGTCAATTGAAAAACAAAGGGTTCTGTCGTTTGAAGTGAATTCCATTTCAAGTCTGAAATCGAAGTTTTCACGGTAAATCGATCCAAGATTTGGGGAATTTCCTTTAATTCAACAATTTTGGACACTTTTTTTTCTGGAGAAAAGTCCATACCAAGTTTGGCGGTTAGCCCTGAGCGACCAATAATAGTCGAATACCCGATATCGAGATGGGCCAGAAGCGTTTCCAGAGAGAGCGAACCTTGTATATCAGAAAAATTATGACCACTCCATGATGCTGCCCCGTCTCGAAGAGAGACGATCTTGTCTTCAACCCGAAAACTTCCATGGGCATTCAGATCAAAATCAAATAATCTGTAGATCAAATCCTGTATGTCGACAGATGCAAGAATATTTGATGGGGTTCCTGAAACAGTTGCTGTAAGGGAAATCAGATTGGATGGTTGCTGCTCTTGAATAAAGCGCATCAGAGGAAGTTTGACAAGCGTTATTTTTGCATTAAAGTATAATTCTTCTGCCAGGGTCAAAGTTCCCGACGCATTGATCGATTCCCCGTTTACATCCGATTTGAGCTCTATATCCGAATCGCACTGTGTTGCGGTTTGACCAGAATTTTTTGGAAGTATATTAAACCGCGCGTATCCATTTAACTGAGAAACCCGATCCGACAGGGATAGCTTTTTAAGAAATATTCCCGAATTGTCAGCATCTCCGCTGAAAGAAATTATCGTTGACAAGGGAAGGAGGTGCTGCACTTCCTCAACTGATCCATCTTGTATCACCAGATTCCAGGAAAAGTCTTTTGTTACGGTAAATCCTGCTTTCAAAGAAAGAGATAAAAGGGCAGAACTGATGGGAATGGGTAAACTTTCGGTATTTATAGTACCTGACATTCCGCCAAGAGAATCAAAAAAAACAGAAATCGCAAGATTATAGTCACCATAAACAGAAACGGTATTTTTTCCGTAAATACCTGTTGCATTATACGGAATTGAATTGATAATCATGTTTATATCGAAAAGAATATCCCCGGAAGATTCAAGATTCAAATGCAGTTTTCCGGAAATTTTATAAGTTCCCGTTGAAAACGAAATATCGGTAATATTAATACTTTCATTTGTTCCGTTTGCTGAAAGAATAAAATATAAACCATTTTTTTGATTCGAGGCAAAAATAAGTCTGGTACAATTAAAGGAAAAATTGGTAAAATCCGTGGAAAAATACACTTCTGTCGTAAGCGCATACAGTGACAAATTCGCAGTAATATTTGAGGATAATCCCCTGTTTTTTTCAGGCAGAAAACCATTTATTGCTTTTGAGGAATTAACAATACTGATTGAATCAAAAGCTGCGTATAGCTGCAGGAACTTTTCCTTACCCGTAGAGCAAGTTCCTTCCGCGCTGATATGCCCGCTTGCGTCATATGCAGAGAGATTAAACTCAACAGATTCCGTTTTCGGTTCGACGAACAATTCAACAGAAGTGAATGTGCCCGAATTGACTTTTAACTCGGGAATAAAGCAAACAAAGCCGTTTTTATCCGGCTGCATATACACATCACCCGAAAAAGAACCTTTATCCGGTATATCAAGTTTTTTAATTGATAAAAAACCTTCAAGGATCATTTTTTTTACGTCGATAATACCGGAATACGAAGCATCAATATTTGGGCCGATAGCACTACTTTTTACTACATTAATGCGCTCTTCGGTTCCATCGCATTCAAGGGTCAGCTTACCGCCATTATATAATGTGTCGGGAATTTCCATCTCAACACTGGCAGAATATTCCAGCCCCTTCCCGTCGGAAATCTTCACGGATCCTGAACCTGAGAGAATTACATTTTGCAATTTGTGAAGTATTCCGTCCTTTTCTGCAGAGAATGTAATCCACTTAAAGGGCAACAGCTTATCGCATTCGATTGAACCTGATAGTTCCTTTGTTTCTATGTTATATGTTCCTTGCACGTTTATCGGCTGCAGATTCTGAACGGAACTGATCGTAATTATTCCGTTTATAAAGGATACGACAAAACCAAAACGTCGGACAGCGATATTTTTGGTTGTAATGGATTGTAGCATTATTGAAGCTGAACCTGAATTGAATGATCGGTTTATTGATCCATTAATTTCAATTTCGGCGCTTGCGCTCGTCAGAAAAAATAAAGCAGGTTTTGAGTATTGAAACCTGCTGTCAAGTTTGAAAGTGATCCCTTCGTCCCCGATTTGAACGGCCCCATCCAGGATTTTCCCGGAAATATTCTGATTCGAATCAGTATATCGAATATCAATATTTCTGATACGAATACTCACTGGCGGCATGGTTCCAAGTGAAAAACTTTCTGTATTTTTCAAGGGTTGTCTGGATTGTGTTTCAACTAATTTGGTTAAGCGTTCAATAACAGATCTGTTACCGACTGCGTCTATCGAAATACTGCCATTACTAATCACAACTTCACGGAGTGAGCCTGAGAGATTTCCCCGTAGTACCTCAAAAAGGCTATATTTTACCGAAATTTGATGAATTTTCGCGATGATAGTATCAGTTGCACCATCCTTGATAACAAGATCCTGTAAAGATATCGCGCGAAAAATTGAAGGAGAAAGTGACGTATATGATATTGATAAACCGGTCTGTTTTTCCAAATTTTCAAGGACCATGGCCTGGACTTTCTTGATATTATCGTCCAGTTTTTTTGATACAGGTGCGAGAAAAAATAACGCGCTTGCAAGAAGAACCAAAAAAAGGAGAAATTGTAAAGTATAGACGAGTGCAGGTCGTTTCATTCCAATATAGAATCATATCAGAAGATAGGGTATTATCATATAATGATATTGCGCAATTTTATTGTTTTCGAAGGTATAGACGGGACAGGAACCACAACGCAAATCGAAGAGCTTCAATCCCGTTATAAAAGCCTTTATAACGGTCGGGATATTCCGGTATCTTTTACCTGCGAACCGACTTCAGGCGAAATTGGAAAATGCATCAGACGTGCTCTCCGGGGGGAACATCAATTTACGCCGGAAACAATGGCCCGCCTTTTCGCTGCGGACAGAGGCGAACATCTGTTCGGGAAAGGCGGAATCAAGGCAGAACTTGATTTGAGAAAGGCTGTTTTTTCGGATCGTTACCTTTTTTCAAGTCTTGCCTATCAGGGAGTGGAGGGAAACTCCGAATTACCATTGCAATTAAATCGTAATTTTCCCCTGCCTGAATATCTTTTTTTCTTTGATATCGAAAGCGATATAGCCATGGAACGCGTTGAAAAACGCGCAGGAACTCTGGAAATATATGAAAAACGTGAATTTCAGCAAAAAGTTCGGGAAAGATATCTGGATATAATTGACCATTTCGAGAAAACCGAATCCGATATGCATGTTATCCGTATTGACGCTTCCCTGAGTGTCGGGGCAATAGCCGAAAAAATATGGAGTATTGCGAGAAATCTGCCGAAAATATAGGTAATGAAATATCGTTTCAATCGTGCTTTTGTAGTCTTTTTATCATTTTTTATTCTCGTTTCGATTATGCCTGCTTCAGCTTATGTCGTGCAATATAAAGAGCAGTTTTACGAACTATATCATGTCCATTATAACCAATATCCCGATGATATCATGGAGAATATTTACTGGCTGGAGCGTGCCGTTGAGGCGGATTTCTGCAATCCGCTCTATGCTATGGGAAAAATTACGAATGACAAGGATTGGGAAAAATATCGCGATCTATTCATGATGCACATTAACCTGAAACTGGTCGAACAGCATCTCCGACTTGGTTCTAAATGGGACAAACAAGTTGCCTATTTCTATAACGCGCCCTGGAAAAAACAAAATCTCGACAGTCTGAAAACGGCCGAAACCTGCTATAACACTGCATTGGTTTACTGGAACGAGGCAAAATTGTGGGCAGAAAAGGCAAATGTCAGGGAATTTCGTTTCCTGTTTCTGACAGACCTGCAATCATGGGAAGATGAACGCGAGAAAATCGGCACAGGAGAACTTGATTACGAACGTATGATAACGCGGGAATTGGCCAGACTTGATAAAGTTCGCGCTGACTTCCTTGCAATGGATAAAAATACTTACTAGAATAGCCTTCATGGACACTTTTAATTTTACGCTTTCAACCGGTCCCGTTTCGGTACTTTTTCACACGGAACTGACCGTCCCCGAGTTTTCGGAATCGCTTGGCCTCTATGTCGCGGATACAAATACGGTAACGTTGCTCCGACGTGCCCGAGGCTTCAACCCGAATGCCCCGCTTGTTATTATAGAAGCCGGAGAAGCGCATAAAACCCTTGTCAATATCGAAAAAATTCTTGAAGCGGCAATTTCCGCGGGACTTGCTCGCGATAGCCTGTTTGCCGGTTTCGGCGGCGGCGTCATCACCGATATGACGGCATTTGCCGCCTCTCTTTATATGCGCGGCGCAAAAATCGAGCTTGTCCCGACTACCCTTCTCGCGATGGCCGATGCCGCTATCGGCGGAAAAACGGGAGTCGATTTTAAAAACTATAAAAACTGCATCGGTTCGTTTTATCCGGCGCAAAAAATTCATATTTCCGTTTCCGCTCTCACAACCCTGAGCGATGCAGAATACCGCTCGGGTCTTGCCGAAGTGATAAAGACAGCGCTTCTGTATGCCCCAAAACTGTTCCAGATCATGAAAGAGCGCAAAGACGCCATTATTGCGCGTGACGGCGATCTGCTTCTTGAAATCGTAAAGCGCTGCGTTCAGGCGAAAGCCCACGTCGTCGAACGGGACTTGCACGAGTCGGGCGAACGGATGTACCTGAATCTTGGGCACACGTTCGGCCATGCGCTTGAAAGCATCGCCGGTTTCGGCTCGATTTCCCATGGGGACGCCGTTGCATGGGGAATCTCGCGCGCCCTTACGCTTGGTCTCCGCCTGAAAATAACGGATCCAGATTATCTCGATGAAGTGCTGCCCGTCCTTCGCTCCTATGGTTGGTCAACCGATCCCGTGCACCCTGTTTTGCAGGATCGAATCTCGAGCGGAACAGGAACGGCATCTTCCGTCGCAGGAGAACTTCTTTCCGCGATGAAAAACGATAAAAAGAAAAAAGAGGGAAACGTCCGTTTCATCCTTCAGCGCGAGATCAATTCAACCCTCGCGACGACGGTTTCCGACGATGACGTACTGGCGGTACTTTCATGAGCGTATATCTCGATTGGGCTGCGACGGCTTTACCGGATCGCGACGTATTACTCGCATCCGTCGATGCCGCGCTTTCGGGCTATGCCAATCCGTCGAGCGTGCATCAAGACGGGAAAGTCGCAGCCCTGCTTCTTTCGGGGGCGCGGGACAAGTGCGCCCGTGCTCTCGGTGTCCGCTCGGAAACGCTCATATTCACCTCGGGAGGAACCGAAAGCAATCATCTCCCGATGCTCGCTCTTTTGCAAAGGCCCGTTCGCGGAACCATCGCGGTCAGCGCGATCGAACACCCGGCCATTCTCGAACAGGCAAAAATGCTTGAGTGTGCCGGATGGAAAACGCTCATTATCCCGGTAACAAAAGAAGGGTTTGTCACGAGCGAAGCCGTACTCGCAACCATGCGCGACGATACCGCATATGTCGCCGTCATGGCGGTCAACAATGAGACCGGGGCGATCCAGCCGATTCGCGAAATTGCTGCGGACCTTCTCGCTCGTTGCGCGGGAAAGAAAAAACCCCATTTTCACGTCGATGCCGTACAGGCTGCCGGCAAAGTTACGCTCGATTTATCAATTCCCGGACTGGACTCTGCTTCGATAAGCGCGCATAAATTACGGGGACCGCGCGGCATCGGTCTACTCTACCTTTCCCACCGGATCGAACCGTTTATCCGCGGCGGTGGCCAGGAATCAGGTTTCAGGCCCGGTACTGAAAACCTTGCCGGAGCGTTTGCCTTGTCTCAGTGTCTCGAAATATCGGCACGGATGAACCTTGAGCCACAGGCACGCGAATTGATGAAACAAGTAATACAAAGCCTCAAATCAATCAACGGAATATCACTTATCCCGGAATCCCGCACGGATGAAGACCCCCGTTTTTCCCCTTATATCGCGCAGTTTACCAATAAAGGGATTCCCGGCGAAGTACTCGTCAGGGCTCTCTCGGACCTTGAAATATTCATATCGACCGGATCTGCATGCTCGTCTAAAAAAAAGAACAGACCCGTTTTGCAGGCTATGAATGTCCCGCCCGCGCTGCAACAAAACGCATTTCGCATTTCTATCGGAAGCGAAACCACCATGGAAGAAATCGAGATACTCTCAAACGCTCTTCGATCCTTGGTTTCAGGACTGTAAGATAAATAAAATCAAGGAGTCCATAATGGATACGGCTATATATCTCGTAAAAATCGGTGAACTTACCCTGAAAGGCGGCAACCTCAAGGAATTTGAACAAAGACTCGTTCAGAATGTACAGCTTTTACTCGAAGGCTATCATGCGCGGGTTCAACTTCGGGCTGGCCGCATGACCGTCGAAGGACCCGTTGAATCGGCTGAATCCATAGAATATGCGCTTGACCATATGATAGGCATAACCGGCTGGGCACGCGCCACGGTCGTTTCAAAAGATACCGCAGAAATGCAGCAGGCAGTCCTCACCGAAGCGATAAAAGCTCGCGATTCGGGTAAAAAAACATTCAAGGTTGAAGCCCGCCGATCAGACAAGAGTTTCCCACTCAACTCGTATGAAATCGCCCGGCTCATGGGAGAGATAGTATATGATCAAGGAATTTTAAAAGTTGACGTTCACCATCCGGATATTCTCATTACCGCGGAAGTTCGCGAACGCTGTTATATCTATGGCCCGGAAACGACCGGACACCGGGGACTCCCGTGCGGGACGGGCGGCAAGGCTTTGCTGCTTCTTTCAGGCGGTATAGACTCTCCCGTTGCGGGCTACCGAATGATCCGCCGGGGCATGAAAATAGATTGCCTTTATTTTCACTCGCATCCATATACTTCGCCGGAAGCCCAACAGAAAGTCGAGGATCTCGCGAAAACTCTTGCGGTGTACGGAATCGGAACGCATATAAACATAGTCTCGTTTACCGCAGTCCAACAGCGCATCAGGGATTCTTCACCGCCCGACTATGCGACTCTTTTACTCCGTATTTGCATGATGAAAGTCGCGAACATGATGTGCAAGTCGGCAGGCTCCCAGGCTATAATAACCGGTGAAAGCCTTGGCCAGGTTGCAAGCCAGACTATCGAAAATATGACAGTGACCAATTCATGGGCAGAATATCCGGTATTACGTCCGCTTGTCGGCCTTGATAAAGAAGAGATAATCATAACCGCAAAAAAGATCGGCACCTACGATATATCAATCCTTCCTTATGAAGATTGCTGCGTTCTGTTTTCTCCGAAGCATCCCGTTCTTAAAGCCGATCCGGAGCTTACCAAAGAGATCTATGAAAAAATGAACATCGATACTTTGCTTGATGAGTCTTTTGCCGCACGCGAGCATAAACGTTTTGGATGGAAAGATGCGAGGCAAAAGTAATTATTTCAGGGCTTCGAAGAAGGTATCGGGGTCTTTTCAACCGGAGGCTTAACAGCCGATGTATCTGTAGCTGATTTTTTTTCTTCTGTCGGAGCTGGATTAATCGCTTCATTTACTTTTTTTTCAAGCGCGTCAATTCCTTTTAAAGCGTCAGTATCCGGATATTTCTCTTTCATCAAAGTAATTTGCGCAAGAGTCTCTTCGTATTTTTTGGAAATAAAAAGCAGTTCTGCATAATTTCTGGCCAATACTGGATCATCGTCGTTTTTTTGATATAATTTTTCATAGAGCGATAAGGCCTTATCATATTTCCCGGTTGATGCCAAGGAATAAGCATAGGCGGAAGCAATCATCGTGCTTTCAGGATCCTTTCCATACAGATCCGAAAAAAGTTTGCTCGCTTCATCCCATTTTGCGGATAAAGCATACATACGCGCCAAACCATAGTTTGATGCATTTACGTATTCCGTGCGCTGGCCCGCTTTTTTATAATAACTGATTGCCTTATCATACTTGGACAATCCTGCGTAACCTTCCGCGAGCTCATAATATTCAGCGGCTTGAACTTCACTTATTGAAGAACTGCCGATGATCGCGCAAGATGTCAAAGTACATAAAATTATGGCGAAGGTACATAATAAAAGACCTTTCATTATCCAAAATCCTTTGCTATTTGCCAAGGACAGTCTCTTCAATTTGGCGTAACTGGGATCGATAGAGTCCCGCTATATCTGAACCATAATCAGCTACAAGCTGAATGATATTTCGGGGAGTGTCTTCCGTATCCTTTCCGTTGATACGGTCTCCGGCATCACCCAGGCCAGGCATGATATAAGCCGCGGAATTAAGAACGGGATCCATCCAAAGCGTATAAACCGTACAGTTATCAAGCGCCCGAACGACACGAAGCGCGCCCTTAAGAGCCGAAATAACATTGAAAAAACTGATGGATTTTGGCTTCACACCATTTTCGATCAGGTATTTAACGACGGTTACGAGGCTTCCGCCCGTCGCATTCATCGGGTCGGCAAAAATGAGGTCCTTTCCGTTCATGTCCTCGATATTAAAAAAAGATTTATCGAGGTCAAGAATATATTCCATATTGTTTTCTTTTTTTGAATCGTCGCGCTTGATCTTGAATAGCTCGAAAGGTGTCACGTATCCATGCGATGAATATTCTTCTATTTCCTTTGACATGATCATTGAGGGAAGAAGCGCGCCCCTGAGAAGCACGCACATGACCGAATTCTCGATCTTGTAATCGATATCCGGTATTTTATGAACGGCATAATTCTGAACAGGTGCGGTGACTGGCGTCTTGACCACCAAATAATTCTTGTTGTCCGAATGATTCCGGTTGTACGCCAGGCGAAAGAGCATTTCATATGCTCGCTGGGTATAGTAAACAAACTCGTTATGCCCGGTTCTAATATCGCGCAGTTTTGCTATTACGCGGGAGGCTTCTGCATGGCTTTGTTCTTCGGTCTCGAACGAATAAACTTTTATTCCGGGAGCTTCCTTGCAGATTTCCTGCATGATATGCCCCATATCGTTGTATATTTCTATGACTTTTTTTTCTTCATTTGCCAAGGTAGAGCTAAAACCGCCAGCGGCAAGAATCTTGAAAGAATCCATAGCCCGTGCATACAGGCCATCCATTCTGGCAAGATAACTTTGGTCTTTATCTGTCAGGTATCCGTCAAGCGAATCAGCTCCCAGAACTATTTTATTCATTGTACACTCCTTGAAACTACGTTGGACGATGCCTTGCATTTGAAAACAGAATAATAGCATAAAAAAACCGTCCCGAAAAGGGACGGTTTTACCAATATTGATTATTACTTGAACCAGACCCGGAAACCGGCAGACAAGGGCCAGAACAGTCCATCAGCCCCAAGACTGGGAATCAACCTTATGCCAAATGAAGGAGCTACCTGAATAAACGGCTCGAAAACTCCTTTTGCGATAAACATATTAAGTCCCAGAGGGATGCGCAAACCGCCGGTAAACTGCATATCTGCATCTTTGATAAACGTCAACCCGGTAAAAAAACCAAGCCCAACGAACCAATTGAGCGAACCATCTCCTACATTTGTAATACTCGGATTTAATAACCAGTAATCACCGGTCACGCCAATGCTTTGAACAGTTTCTCCAAAATACCAGTTTGCTGCAAAAACAAGCGGAATTTTCTCGGTTTTAAAAGTAACTGCAATCCCGGGATTAAAATTCTTGCCTGCATTTGCATTTGCCTGCAAACCCAAACCGAATGCGAACGCACCAGTAGCCGCGAAAACCATCAAAGCTGCAGCAAGTACCATTATTTTCTTCATATTTACTCCTATAAAACACCCAATTGATATTAGTACAATCTATATTGATTTTCAAGCATATGTCTCTGATTAATTATTTAAAACCAAAGAGTCCGAGGCCTTTCTTGCAACAGATACATCAGGACAATATTTTGATAAAATAGTCCATATTGAAATAGCCTGGGGCTTTTCTCCATCGTCATGCAAAATAGTAGCTAACAGTAAAAAGGAATCCCATATTTTTTCATCATGTGCCCATGATGAAATTTTTGAATTTTTTCCGATACGGATTATCAAGTCAGCAAGCGTTTGATATTCAAAGTTAAAATCTTCTCTTGAAAGGACTGCTGAAAGTTCAGTAACAGAAACGCTCGCTGCAAGAACCGCCACGGGCAAAGCACGGTCTATACGACCTTTTGAATCATATAAATAAAATGACGCAAGATCCTGATATGCCCTAAGTGCGATAAAATTAGAATGTCTGAACGAATAAAAAAATTTCTCCGCAGTCTTATCGGATTTGATTGCCTTAATCATAGCGGATAATGTCAGGCTTTCATCGCCTGGCTTGCCGAATATGGGATCTTCCATAGGAATCAATAAAAGATATTTTTCCCATGCTCCCTTATTTCCCTCATTTTTGGCAATTTCTGCCATACGATAAATGATAGTAAATCGCTCATCGGGAACATCCAGGAAGGCATTAAGTTCCAATGCTTTTCCGTAAAAGGAAAAAGCCAAATCGGTCTCGCCTTCGGCTTCGTAAACTTTTCCGCTCAGAAAATCGGATTCAGGAAACGCTTTTTGCGTCTGCATCCAATCTATCAAACTTGATATAGAATTACCGAAATAAGCTTCGGGATGAATTAGCAGAACAGAATCGATTATCGCAATCGCGGATGTTTCTTCCCGCTTTTCCAGTACTGTCAAAATATTATCGATGCTGTCGCCGGCTTTTTTTACTTCGGTCGGAGCGAGCGATTTTTTAAGTGCGGAAATATCCGCTTCTATGCTTTGTATATGTGCCTGTTTTGCCTTTTCGCACAAATTGAGGGCTTCGCCGAATTCTTTTCCGTCAAATGCATTATTTGCATTTTCCATTATTTTCCATGTTTCGGTCACATGAAAATTTTGCGAATAGAGGGGAAAACCAAATGCGATGCACAAAAAAATTAAAACGAAAAGATATATGAAATAATTTTTTTTCACAGTTTTAAAAGCTCCTCACGAAACGCGGCGTCGGCTATTGAATAACCGCCTTCTACTGACACCGTTCGGACGATTTCACCGTGGCGAAAAATGAGGACGCTGTCACCGGCTCCGGTAATGCCAATATCGGCGTGCTTTCCCTCACCCGGACCATTTACCACGCAACCCATCACGGCAACGGTTATGTCCTTGCGCAGGGATAAAAGCTCGTTTTGCCATCGCGAAACAAAACCATGCACGTCAAAACCGTTACGGCCGCAACGCGGGCATGACACGATCCTAACGCCGCCTCTTCTTTTACCGCATTCGCTCAATATTTCGCGTCCTGCAATCACTTCGTTTTCCATTGAGTCTGACAGGCTGACCCGAATCGTCGATCCTATGCCTTCTCCCAAAAGTCTTGAGAAGGCTAATGTACTTTTCACCACTCCTCCTACCAATGGTCCCGCTTCGGTTACGCCCAGATGGAGGGGTATGTCAAAGCTGCGTGCAAAATGTCGATTGCATAAAACCGTTTCCTCGACCGAGGATGCTTTCATCGAGACCAGTACGTTTTTAAAATTGAACTCGTCAAATACGGATGCTTCGCGCGATGCGGTTTCCGCGAGCGCCGACGCGCGCGAGCGAACGCAGTCACCGTTTGACAGGCGTACGGCTTCTATCCTGTCCTGTAAATCTTTGGGCAATGAGCCTGAATTTACACCGATGCGTATCGCGGTATTCGTATCACGGGCTTTATCAACGACCGCTTTTACCTTGTCTTTATTTCCTATATTTCCCGGGTTAATGCGAATCTTGGCGATATTTCCATCCATACATCTGAGCGCCAGGCGATGGTCAAAATGTATGTCTGCGACAAGGGGCATCGAAGTAATAGCGGCAATCCGGATCAGTACATCGGCGCTTTCGATATCGGGAACCGCAAAGCGGACAATGTCGCAGCCCAATTGTTCGAGTCCAATAATAGTCCGCGCGACTGACTGAAGGTCCGCATCAAGCAGAGAGGATTTCCACATTGTTTGAATTGAAATGGGTGCGTCTCCGCCAATAGACAAAGATCGCGTCAACCCTTTTCCGCCTATAGTAATTGTTCGCGATTTTCTGATATCACTCATATTCAATTACTATATCGGCAAAAAAAAGGGTTGTACAGAGTACTTTTGATACCCTCTTCCGCTCAGTTACTTGTCAAAATCAAAATGCCAGATCGTCTGATGCCGATATTGATCTCCGGGGAGAAGAATGGAGTCGGGAAATTCCTTTCGGTTCGGTGAATCGGGAAAATGCTGGGTTTCAAGGCAAAAACCGGCATTTTTTGCGTATAGTTCGCCGTTCTTTCCCGGTTCATTATTCAGGAAATTACCGGTATAAAACTGTACGCCGGGCTGAGTCGAATACACGGTCATCGCGCGACCGGAAACCGGATCAAAGACTCCCGCTACGGGATTTGGCGTATCGCCTGCCCTGTTTATTTCCCAGTTATGGTCATATCCGCCGGGAACGGCATCAATGTCCTTCCCGATCGCTTTTGGCGTACGAAAATCGAACGGCGTTCCCGCGACATCAAGTATTTTTCCGGAAGGTATAGCCTCTTTGTTTACGGGCGTATATCGATCGCAAAAAAGCTGTACCTGATGTTCGAGGACAGAACCGGAATCATGGCCCGAAAGATTAAAATAGGTATGATTTGTCAGATTTACCGGAGTAGGCGCGTCTGTTTTTGCATTGTAACGGATAATAATGTCATTATCTGTTGTCAGGCTATATGATACGCGCAAATCGAGATTTCCTGGAAAACCTTGTTCGCCATCCTCGCTTGTACGGCGAAAAAGAACACCTGCTTCTCGTGTATTACTGAACGTTTCTGCCTTCCAAACCATTTTATGGTATCCCGGTTTACCGCCATGCAGACAGTTTTTTCCGTCATTTGCACACAATTTATAATTAACACCCACGAGTGGGAACGTCGCATTCGCGATACGATTGGCAAAACGGCCTACAACACAACCGAAAAAAACCGGGTTTCGGGTGTATCCTTCAAGAGTAGAATAACCAAGGACAACATCATCCAGCTTACCCTTCGCCGAAGGTACGACAATGCTTGTGATCGTACATCCATAATTTGTTACAGAAAACGACATATCCCCGTTGGATACTGTAAACAGCGTAACTTTCTGACCTGAAAACAAGGTGCCAAAAGATTTTTTCTTGATTTTCATTTCACAACTCCTTGAAACTTCGCCAACAAGTTGGCTTGTTGGACGATTCCTTGAAACTTCGCCAACAAATTGGCTTGTTCGACGATTCTTTGTATGTCGTTTAGTTTATAAGAGGTACGTGGGTCTTTGCAAGATATGTTCTTGTTTTTTATACGTTTATGTTGTTATAGTATTTTTGAGACAGGCCTCCCTGTCTCGAGGAGTATTACTTGCAAGGCATGTATGACCGGCTTGGCAATATTTTGCGCGACAAGCTTGGAACGGATGAGGATCCGTTTAGCACGTGGGAACCTGCAACCGGAAAGTCACGACAAGCTGGAAATATTAAGGGAAAAACCCCGCCACCCCGCGCATCTTCCGCACCCGAACGAGTATCCGTTCCAGTAGAGCTGGTTGATGACTTCAGGATATTGGGAGTGTTACCCGGCGTTTCGCTCGATGAGTGTAAAAAATCCTGGAAACTTCTCCTGAAAAAAAATCACCCCGACCATTACGCGCAAGAGAGCGAAAAACTCGCGCAAGTAACATTATTGTGCACCAAAATCAATAATTCGTATCGCAGAATAAAGCACTGGTTTGAAACGGGAAAAATTAGCTGACCGGATCGCCTTCGATTTCCAGCTCGTTTTTTGAATCAATCCCGTATTCATCAAGTTTTCGGTGAAGCGTTTTTCGCCCAATTTCCAACACTTCAGCCGTCCGGCTTTTATTTCCGTTTTGCGCGGTGAGTGTCTGGATTATTACCTGTTTTTCCGCTTCTGCCATAGTGACGCCTACGGGTATATGTATCGACGGGGTTTCATCGCCCGATCGTATTGACGGTGGTAAATCATCGAGCGAGATCACGGTTCCCGACGTCATTACGACCGAGCTTTCAATGCAATTTCGCAATTGCCGGACGTTTCCCGGCCAATCATAAGCATACAGAACCGAACGAGCCTTTGCGTCGATGCCCTCGATTTTTTTTCCGTTCTCGTCGGCGAACTCCTTGATAAAGGAAGTAATCATCATCGGCAAATCGTCCTTTCTCTCCCGAAGGGGAGGAACGTTTATCTTTACGACGTTGAGGCGATAAAAAAGATCCTCTCGAAATCGGCCTTCGGAAATTTCTCTTTCAAGATCTTTGTTGGTCGCTGCGATCACGCGCACGTCAACTTCAAGGGTTTCCTCTCCGCCGACGCGCTCGAATTTTTTTTCCTGCAATACGCGCAGAATTTTTATCTGAACGCTCTGGTTAATCTCCCCTATTTCGTCCAAAAATATGGTTCCCGAATGTGCAAGCTCAAACCTGCCGCGTTTTCGCGCAACCGCGCCGGTAAAGGAACCTTTTTCATGACCGAATAATTCGCTTTCGAGAAGAGTCTCGGCAAGAGCCGCGCAGTGGACTTTTATAAAAGGTCTGTCTTTTCGGGGCGAAAGATTATGGAGGGCGTTTGCGATCAATTCCTTTCCGACTCCGCTTTCCCCTGTTATGAGCACGGATGCCTTTGTTGGCGAAACGCGCTTTACGACATCAAATACTTTGTTTATCGCGGGACTTTTCCCTATTATATGCTCAAACGATTTTTTTCCTTCGATCTCGCGTTCCAGTTCCCTGTGTTGAAGGACAAGTTCCCTGTTTTGAAGCGCGCGCTTAACGAGAAGCGAAAGCCTGTCGAGATTCAAAGGTTTCGTGAGAAAATCATAGGCACCCGCCCGCATCGCCTCTACGGCATTCTCCACGGTTCCGTGTCCGGTAAGCACGATAACCGGAATTCCCGGGGTCTCGGTCGTTACCCGGCGAAGCACTTCTTCGCCGCTTACCTCGGGCATCCGCAAGTCCGTGATAACGAGATCAATATCGCTATGCAGGGCGATTTCAAGCCCTTCCGCGCCGTTTGAGGCCATCAGAACTTCATAACCATCAAGCTCAAGAGCGGTCGCCAGTCCTGTTCTGATATTCTTTTCATCGTCAATGACGAGTATGGTAAATTTCATGAATCCTTGTACTCCTCATATTCAATCATCCGCTGAGCTTTCCTCATCACCGGCAAAGTAATGGTGAAGCACGTTCCCTTCCCCGCTTCGGACTGGACACGAATGTCCCCCCCGTGTTCCTTCACTACTTTATAACTCATCGTAAGCCCAAGTCCCGTACCGTCAACCTTCGTGGTAAAGTAAGGTTCGAAAATTTTATGGATCAGCTCGTCGGGTATGCCCGATCCGGTATCTTCTACGGTCAAATAAATAATATCATTCGAATACCAGGTTTTTATCCGAATTATCCCGCCCGATATCACAGCGGCCATCGCGTTCTTCACGAGATTTACCAGCATCTGTCTCAGGAAACGCTCGTCACCCTGAATCAGGGGTAATGAGGACCCTAGTTCCATCGTCAGAACGATTCCCGCCTGATTCATTTCTTCGCCAAGAAATTCCGCAAGCGAAGTAACGACGGTGTTAATGTCTATTGGAGCGAATTCGAATTTTAGAGGACGGACCGCGAAAAGAAAATCAACGACGATTTTATTAAGGCGTTCTATTTCCTCATCGACTACGTCAAGATATTTGTCAACTTGCTTCGGTATGTCAGTATTTGACTGCACCAGGGCTTTGCGTACCAGTTGAACGTATATGCTGATTGACCCGAGGGGATTCTTTATTTCATGTGCTACGGTTGCCGCGAGATTCGTTAGGCTCGCAAGACTTTCAAGCCGGCGGTTCTTGACCTCTCCTGCTTTTCGCTCGGTTATGTCCTCCACGGTGATTATCGTTCCGCGTACGCTTTTACTTCGCACAAGCGGCATTATACTGATGCTAAGATAGCGCGTAAATGAAAGCTCATCGAGCATGAATTCCTGCGCTTGTACCGTTTCCTCGCTCTCAACAGTTTGACGGACAAATTCCGAAAGGTCGGGATCGCGGATACATTCCCATACCGGTTTGTCCTGTATATCATGATGTTCGAACGGAAGTATCCTTGCCGCTGTTTTATTATTCTGAATAATAATATGAAATGAATCGCAAACGATAATACCCGTACTGAGCGAGTCAAGCACCGCGTCGAGGGTTTCGTATTCTTCCGCGATCAAAGACAGAAGGCTCTGCATTTGATCGCCATTCATCCGGGACGTTTTTTGCAAAGCTCTCCGGATAAACTCTCTCATATCGCGTCCTTCATTCCCTGTAGCATTTTTTCAAGGGCAGATTGCGCGCCTATATTATAGATATCGACCGAATCCAATGTCTCCCGAATAAGTTCTGTCCATTTTGTATACACGAAGGTTTCGCAAGCGTCCACGCTTCCCGAACGTAAGGATTCCCTCATGTAACCTGCGATTTTCGACAGGAAAAGCCGATACACAATACCAGGCTTGCATTTATTAAGTGAAGCGACAATCGTTCCGACACTTTTTATTCCGTTTTGCTGCTGTTGCGGAATGTTAACGCTAAGTGCAGTTCGCATTCCCGCCAGAGGTTTTCGCCCTTCATCTATAGCCGAGAGAAGAACTATATTGATAAAATCGTAAGCCGCTTCGGCAATCCTTTCAGGAGTTACAGGTAAAAACCTGTTAAAATACCCGATAAGAAGTTCGTTCTCCCTCGGTGTATCATGAAAAACTCTTGATATGACTTCATGCTGGGATTCCATCTGTCGGTCAACAAACGCATAAGTTCTCACACGAGACAAAATGGTAGGCATAATCGCACCACGCCGCGCCGTAGTAAGAATAAAAACGACATCCGCCGGTGGTTCCTCAAGAACTTTTAAAAAGGCGTTTCGCGCCGCGTCCTGCATTCTGTCCGCGTTTTCGATAATTAATATTTTCTTTTTATCGGATGGTGACAAGCGTACCCATGACGAAACATTACGTACCTGATTCACGGGGATACTGTCGTACAGAAAATCATCTTCAAGTTTTTCGGCGGCAATCACGAGCATATTAACCGTCTTTTCGACAATGGCGAAATCTTCAGGCAAAGGTCTTGCGGGTGAAAGCTCCTCAAGACGTTCATCAATTTCTGTCAATAGCGGAATGACGCGGGAAAATTTGGTATCGCTTTGATCCTGTAGTACCGGATTAAAGCGCAGTACAAGTTTTTTTATTGCGCGAATGAAAAGAAAACGCGATGCCAATGAACGACTTCGAAGAAACGCCTCCGAAGCTGCACGTATCTCAAGGATGCAATCCCGCGGACCCATAATTATAACATCCGGATGGGACAGTTCTTTATGACGCCGACACGAAGCGCAGGCACATGTCCAGTGCGCGGTACCTTCATGGCATGAGAGGATACGCGCAAGTTCCAGTGCCGCTGTCAGTTTCCCGGATGAAGTTTGACCGGAAAAAAGTATCGAGGGCGGCAAGCGTGTAAATGCTATATCATCAATGAGCAAATTACTGGCTGGCTGCGCAATCAGATTTTCAAACATCCGCGTTTCTACTCCTAATTATGTTTCATTATAACGGAAAAAACACCGGGGCTCATGTTAACGATTGGTTCGAGTAACCTCGCAAAAAAACTTTTATCCGTAAAGGATGATATTTCAAACCATGGCTGCAAACGTATCGCTATCAATATTAGTATAACTACTATAATGCCTTCAGCAACGCCTAAAAAAAACCCGAGAGCCCGATCAAGGTTAGTCATTGTCTCGCTCTCGAAGGCTAATCCGGCAAATCGCTGAATTACCTTTACAAAAAGATACAAGATAAGGAACAAGGAAAGGAAAGCGATAATAGACGGGAATGTCTTACCACCGACAAAACGTGCGATAAACGGCGTAAGCTTACCATAAAACAACAAGGCTCCCGCAGCTCCGATAAGGACAGCCGCTTTCGAAAAAAACTCCGCGATAAATCCCTTCAGGGTGACCATTACGGTTATCAGAAGAATAATTGCGATAAAAATGAAATCCAGCGGTAGTAAAGTCAAATCTCACCTCCCGATATTTGTTCGATTTTTTTCAGGATAAGAGAGGCAATCAATAGCGCCGGATTTACGGTCCCCAAAGCGGATGAATTTGCCGTCATATCCGAAAGAATATTTTTATTTTGAGAAATTTTGCGGACTGTCTCGACGAGTCGTTGCGGCGTTGCATCATCTCCGGTCAACATGATCGCAGCGCCTGCTGAAACGAAATAGCGCGCATTCTCTATCTGGTCGCCACGTGAGCTTCCCCTATCGAGCGGAACGAGAATCATAGGCTTCCCTGCCGCCGCGCATTCCCAAACCGTATTTGCCCCGGAACGGGCAATGACTAATGCCGATGCAGCGAGTACATCAGGCATTTCGTTCTTGATAAAAGCGTAAGGTTTATATCTTTCAAGCACCAAAGGATTCGCCGAATGAATTGTTTGATCGATATTTTGCTGACCGGTCTGATGCACCACAATAAACTGACTGCACAGCTCATCGATGCATCGCGAAACGAGTTCATTTATCTGGCGGGCGCCAAGGCTTCCCCCTTGTATAAAAAGTATGGGTAATTCACTTCCTGTACAACCGAGAAATACTTTTCCCTTTTGCGGATCTGCCGTGTAAAACGAACCCCTAACAGGATTTCCCGTTACCGTCACCCGGTCTCTGTATTTTTCGGGAAACATAGTAATGGTCGATTTATAGGAAACGAATATATCAGTTGCAGTTTTTGCGTTTATTTTGGTTGCCAAACCGGGCGAAAAATCACACTCATGAGTTATTACCGGTATCTTTAAAATACGAGCGGCAAAACAGGGAGGGACGCTCACAAAGCCCCCTTTTGAAAAGACCAGCGTGGGCCTAATTCTGATCAAAATTTGTAATGACTTTATCAAACCAGCAAAAATAAGGAAAATATCAATGAAGTTTTTTATGTCAAAATATCTGCGAAGTTTGCCCGATGGAATACCAATAAAGCTGATTCGATGAGACTCAACCAATTCACGGTCAATGCCCCTGGAAGCCCCGATCCACACAATCCTTATTTGTGATCGCGATAGTAATTCATCAACAACAGACAATCCAGGAAATATATGACCACCGGATCCACCGCCGGCAAAAACGATCGTTTTCATGACTAGAAGTGTATCATGCAGGTGATGTATTGAAAAGCTCTATCATTTTCTCGTTTTTAAAGAGGTTGGCGTATTTAATCGCGGACATTCCAAGATGATCGCTTACTGACGGATTTGAGCCATTTGCAATTAGAATTTTCGCCATCTGAACGTCACCGCGTCCAGCGCAAAGAATTAACGCTGTTTGCCCGTCTTTGCTTATAAGTTCGGTATTCGCACCTCTGCGAAGAAGAAGCTCAACCATTGCAACATCACTTTTTTGAACTGCGTCCATAAGAGGCGAATAACCGCGATCTCCTGAAAGCACGTTAATATCAGCTCCGGCATCGAGAAGCATGTCAACGATTTCAGGAAATTGCGAGCGAACCGCATGTGAAAGAAGGGGTATTCCCTTTGAATCTAAAGCTGACGCGCTAAATCCGGCTTCAATAAACAGTTTTACGGCTTCTGCATCTCCCGAATTGACAATAACGATGAAATTTTCCTCATAACAGGAGATACCCCTTGCGAGCAATTCGGCCTTTGCAAGTTCTTTTTTGTCCTCGTCGAAAAAACGTGATTTTTCGGTGATGAAGAATTCTTCAAACGATTCTGGTTGTAAAAAAACGCCCAGATGACTGCAGTTTTCCGGCAACGTAAGCTTTGTGTCGGTCTCAAGGACAAGGACGCGAATTCCCTTTCCAAGACAATAACCTGATAAAAAAACAAATGCCGAAAGATTAGTTTCATCGGAGGAATAGATAAAAAGCATATGAGAAATTTTATTTAAAAGCGTCAAGGGATTCTTGTAAAAATTCTTGTCCCAAATCCGTTCAGTCTCATAATACACGACATCTACAGAATGGCTGGTAATAATTTTACCTATAGCAAGTGCTGTTTCATGTGTATGCGCGCTGGAAAAAACAGCAATTTTCACAAAATACCTCTACAGTATTATATACCCTTTCTTAATTTTCTGTAATTTCTGTTGTTCTTTTTTTTATACAAAAAGAAAAGGCTGTATCCGAATAATACGAATACAGCCTTATTTTCTTTGCCGTCGGACAGAATTGAACTGTCGACACATGGATTTTCAGTCCATTGCTCTACCAACTGAGCTACAACGGCTCGACAAAACCTTATACCTTTTATAGAAAAAAAAGTCAAGAACTTCACTTTAAAAATCAAAGAAAAGCAGGAACAATCAGGGTAAATCCAAATGGACCGCTGATTGCGGGTGCAATAACAGAATAATACCCGCGCGTTTTTTTTGACTTGAACTCCAAATCAGTCACTTGTATTTCTTTGATGCATATCAGATCATCGCAGATAATAAGTCTTTGACCATATTCATGCTGCAACTCCAGTATGCTTGATCCGTTTGATCCACCGGAAGTGCGCAATACCTGATAATCCGGTATTGCGCATATCGAGCCATTTTGATCAAAAAGAAGAAAATTAACGCTTAATCCGCCATTTGTATGAATACGCCTAACAGAGCTCGAAACAGGCATTACAGAATTGTACTCTGCAAGTAAAGCCCTATATTCGAGCAACAAAGAAACCAAAATCCTTCGCGACTCATTGACAGTTCGAACCGCGCCCGAAAACGGAATTACATTCCAGGACTCGTTTCTGACGGAACGAAGCGTAATCCATTCCTCTGCGTGCAAACTATCAATTTCTTCTATTATGGCAAGGGGAACGGTGCGTTTCATGATCTGAGAAAAAGATTCCGGCCGTGCATATGATGAACAAATTACGGAAAGATAGTGAAGGGTTCCTTCTGTTCTGATAATAGCGTCAATAACCACGGCTCGCGCTTCAATGAAACCTAAAAGCATGCGCATGCGCAGTAAGCCGGCTTCAGCGCTCTGAAATGCCGCTCGTTCTGAATACAAGCGGATATGGTATAAATATTCACCGCGAATGGCAGCGCCGCGCAAAACGGGGAAATTATCATAATTATATCTTTTCTCTGTCGATACCATTTATCCAAGTATCGACATTCCAGCTAAAGACTTGAACGATTCATATCGATGATAAGCTCGACTTCGCCCAGGGATAAAGACAGATTTCCCGATATCATTTCAGCGGAAAAACCCTGACGCGCCATGTCTATAACGCGCTCCTGTACGGGGACGAAAGGTTCAATTTTTTTATCCGAGTTGACAATATGGGGGCGAGTGTAGATCCTGACGGGTTCGACGGAAGATTTCGCTTCCTGCGGGGATGGAGTCTGTACCTCAATACTTCTTTCAGTGATAGGTTGTTTCGGCTTGCTCATCGCGGTCTGCGCCATCGGTTTCTGTATGCGTTGCAGGATGTCTGATTCTTCCTGCTTCTGCAAGGTTTCTTTGCCCGCAAGTAAAATTCTTTTATCCGCCTCGTCAATAAGCGCGCGAAGATTTTTGATTCTGCTTTCGAGAATTGCGACATCCCTGTCCGCTTCCCTACCAAGCTCGACAATCAAGGTATCGACTTCTGACCTGAGTTCGCGGAGGATTCTTTTTTGCGAAAATCTTGACTTTAAAAAAATATAAAAAAGAAACATGGCAAGCAGGTTTAGCGTTACGAGAATAATAAAAAAAACAATTTGTGAACTCATGCTTTATCCTGAAATATCAATATGTGCTCCAAGCGCAGGATCACGAATAACTTCCTTGTCCGGTTCTATGTGACTATTTTCAGCGTCTTTTTGCTCTTTTCCCGATTTATGCTGAGGAGTTTCCTGTTCTTGATTCCCGGAATCGTTTCTCTCATGAACGATATCCGGTTTTTCGCCCCCAGCGTCGGTTTCCTGAACTTTCTTCATTTTATTGGCTGCGTCATGCCTGTTCGTAACTTGCTCGGCTTCCCTGGATGCCTGTTCGGCAACTTGTTGCATAACCTGGGATTTGCCGATTTTATCAAGCTGTGTATAGAGAGTCTGCAGGTCAATCGGTTGTATAGCCACCGGGAACCTTCTTCATGTCTTCATCGGGACCCTGGTATTTTCCATATCGTACCAGACCATTTTCAAGATAAAAAGTCGTTGCCTTACAATCGCTTCGCACTTCTTCCGAAATATCCCTGATAATAATTTTAACGCCGGCGTAAACCTTAACCGATGCCGAAACGCGTCCTCTCGTCTTTAGCGTATTCAGATAATCCTGAATTTGCTTGATCTCGATATCGCATTCCTCTATTTCGGTTTGTAAAATATACTGTCGTTCCCCGTATTTTTTGAGTGATGCTTCCTTTTCCTCGGAAAAATCCTTTTTTTGTTTTTTCATCGCAGAGAGCGTATTGAAATTAAGCTGTATGTCTTCGAGTTCCTTCTCCGCCTTCTGCTTGTTTAAAGTTAAAGCATCAAGACGTTCTTTGCTTCTCGGATCAAAACCGACATTCAATATGGTTTCGCTTCCACCGCCGATACTACCCAAAGTCTTCGCGTGAATCTCTTCGGAAGCGCTCAAGTTTCCACCGATTATCGCAGCGCGCTTGCCTTGACATAATATCTTTCTGTTTGCGCTGACCTGGGAATTAATTATACCATCCGTAACAATGACAAATTCACCGGCTTCAACTCGTGTATTTTCGATGAATTTCGACCATATTGATTTTCCCGACCTGATAAAACCGTCGCCTTTTCCGGTAATACCCTGACTGACAACAATATCGCCTTCAGCATCAAGCTCGGATCTTCCAACGGTTCCTTTAACCTCAATATTGCCCGAAGCCTTTACCGAGAATCCGTCATCAACGCTGCCGCTTATAAAAACAGTTCCCAAAAACATGATATTTCCCGTTTTTAGCGAAACATCGCCTTCGATATTAAGCACCGGTTCAACGTTTATTTTATTATTGAGGATCAAAACCTGACCGTTCGTTTCGGCGATTATTGTCAATCCGTCTTCCGCAAGACGGGTATTTTTTCCCATCGGTATCGGAACGTCATGGCCATTTTTCGCTTCAAGATATTTACCTGTAACGGTGTTCCCGCCCTTCCCGCGCTCAGCCATTACTTTTTGCGCAAGCGGCTGTCCTTCAACGACATTTTGGACAAGGTTAAGATCCTTGAAATCAACCTTTCCCGAGGCAGATTCTTTGAGCTTGACCTTTGAGCGATCAGTTTCAAAATTATAGACAATTTTTGCATCCGCGCCATCCTGCGGTTTTATTCCCTCAGGGACCAGA
>Ga0302293_10000377_pt1 | contig 24114 bp, 23 predicted proteins | sample III_Fen_N2_2_FD_198758 | JGI IMG/M metagenome (GOLD analysis project Ga0302293, IMG submission 198758) | Peat permafrost microbial communities from Stordalen Mire near Abisko, Sweden - III_Fen_N2_2 | ecosystem: Environmental > Terrestrial > Soil > Wetlands > Permafrost | place: Sweden: Abisko...
TCATTGCTCATGATCTGAAGAGCCCGTTTAACAGCTTTTTGGGACTGACGCAGCTATTGGCTGAGGACTTGCCCAATCTTTCGTTAACGGAGATTCAAACGATGGCCATGAGCCTAAGCAAATCGGCGGACGGCCTGTATGAACTACTTGAAAACCTCTTGGAGTGGTCACGGCTTCAAAGGGGAATGACCAGTTTTGCTCCGAAGAAAATTCAGTTAGTCCCAAAGACTGAGGAAATAATGCGTTTACTCATCGATTCGGCCAACAAAAAGAATCTGCAGATTGACCTAAACATTCCCGAGGATTTGAACGTTTTTGCCGATGAGTACATGCTGGCATCAACCATACGAAACCTGACTTCCAATGCCATTAAATTCACTCATAAAGGTGGTAAGGTTAGCCTTACAGTGAAGCCTACAGAAAATAATCACGTTGAATTTGCCATCTGCGATAATGGTATAGGTATGGATAAGGACATGATCGAAAAAATATTCTTCGTCGATAAATTCAATAACCGGCAGGGTACCGATGGCGAACCAAGCACCGGACTTGGATTAGTGCTATGCAAGGAATTCGTTGAAAAGCACAGTGGCAGGATTTGGGCTGAAAGTGAAGTCAGTAAAGGCAGTACCTTCTATTTTACAATTCCCAAAGACGATACAAGAATATTTCCTGTTGATTAGAACCATTTCCGGCGTTTAAAATAGAATACCAGTGTGATGATGATCAGCCCCATCACAATCCAAAAATACAGATATCCGTACTTCAGGTGTAATTCGGGAAGATTGTCGAAGTTGGTACCGTAAACGCCTGCCACAAAAGTCATCGGAATAAAGAACGCTGAGAATACGGTGAGTACTTTCATGATTTCGTTGGCACGGTTATCCAGGCTGGCATGATAAAGATTCATCTGGTCGTTCAGCATGGTCTGGTAAATCTCAATAGTTTCATTCGCCTGGACAATCAGATCATTCAGGTCACGAAAATATTTCAGGTTTTCTTCTTTTACAAATCCTGATTCGTTTTCGATCAGGTGATGAACAATTTCCTTGACGGGCCGGATATTCTTCCGTAGAAAATTGATTTCTGTTTTATGTTTGTAGATTTCCTGAATCAAACCCTTCTGTTTAGGCAAAAAGATCCTGGATTCTGTTTTTTCAATGATGTTCCCAAAGAGCTCTATATTGATCAGGTAATTGTCGACGATCGTATCAATCAAAACGTAGGCCAGGTAATCAGCTCCTTTTCGCCTGATTCGTCCGGTTCCCTTACGCATACGTTCACGGATCGAATCAAAGTAATGTCCTTCCTTTTCCTGAAGGGTAATGAGGTAGGACTCATCCAGAATCATGGAGATTTGCTCAGAGTTTAGTTTATGATTTTGCCCATCGTAATCCAGTGTTTTCAGAATTACAATCATCAGTTTGTCGGTTTCCGTAATTTTTGGCCGCTGGTCGGTGTTGAGCATATCCTCGAGCAACAGGCTGTGAATATCGAAGAGTTTACCCAGATCCTGCATCATTTCAGAATCATGCAGTCCATAAATACTGATCCAGCTGACTGTTGTGTCAGAAATGTAGGGCAGACAATCTTCAAGTTTCTCCTGCACATTTTCAATCAATTGCTCATTGGTGAAATTGATGAAGCGGATCAGGGTATGATCAATTTTTTGTGTTCCAAGGTGGATGAGTGAACCGGGTATTTTGCCTATCGTTTTTTTACGGTCGTGAAGAAATCGTGCCATGCATTGAATTTAGTTAATCAGAATCCTAATCAGAGGCTTCATCCTCATCCTTTTTACGGCCATAACGGTCAGGGACAAAAGTCTGGTCTGAGATAGGCGGCCGAATATAGGCCGGATTTGCTTTTCTTGGAAGCAGGACAATGGGTTTAGCGGGAACATCTTCGTATGGAATCAGGCTCAGCAGGTGACTGATGCAATTCAGCCTGGACAGTTTTTGGTTGTCGGCAGGCACCACATACCAAGGCGAATTTTTCAGGTCAGTATATTTAAACATTTCATCCTTTGCCCTGGAGTATTCGACCCATTTTTCGCGTGATACTACATCCATCGGACTAAGCTTCCATGATTTCGTCGGGTCATTTAAACGTTCCTGGAACCGAATTTCCTGTTCCTCATCGGAAACTGAGAACCAGTATTTAATAAGGATGATTCCTGAACGGATCAGCATTTGTTCAAATTCGGGGCAGCTTATGAAGAACTCCTGGTATTGGTCTTCGGTACAAAATCCCATCACATGTTCCACCCCGGCACGGTTATACCAGCTGCGGTCGAACAATACTATTTCACCGCCAAACGGCAGATGCTTGACATATCGCTGAAAGTACCATTCCGATTTCTCTTTTTCGGTTGGAGTGCCCAGTGCAGCAATCCGGCAGATACGGGGATTGAGGGGCCCTGTAATCCGTTTGATGACTCCGCCTTTTCCGGCAGCATCGCGGCCCTCAAATAGTACGACCACCCTTAGCTGCTTGTATTTAACCCATTCCTGGAGCTTAATCAACTCAATCTCCAGCTTTTTTAGTTCCTTATTGTATCTTTTATTGCTGATCAGACGAAGTTCTTTCTTCTCAGGTTCGACATGTTTCGGGTGTTTGTCTTCATGTTTCGAATGTTTCTTTTCGTGATCTTTACTCATGATATTAAGGTTTTATGAATGAGTATGGAGCCTGCTCTGAAATTTATTTCTTGCCACCAAGACACTAAAACACCAAGTTCCACTAAATATACTTACTGTATATTAAGCCTTTGTGTAATTTAGTGTCTTGGAGCCTTTGTGGCAATTTTTATTTTAGACTTCTAAGATTTGACCCATTATTAATGAAGTTTAAATTTACGAAACATATGGCAGTAAACCAACTGTATTTTTCAAGCCTCAGGCATTGATTACTAACGGCTTTCGTCGAAGGTTTTTATTTTGGCTATTACCTGTTGCTCGGCCTGATCATACATGTCACGAAAGAATTCATCGTTAAAATTCATTGTACGTTCTTCAAAGGGCATATCCGATATCCGATCGAAGAGACGTTCCTTGGCCACTTTCAGGTCTTTTCCGTAAATGTGAAAGGAGTCGGCCTGCCAGTTTAACCGTCCCAATTTAACGATTCGGCCTGTTTTTGCAGCTACTCCTGCGGCAATCACTTCCTTGTTAAACTGAACGAATCCAAACATATTCATAAAATTGGCCCCCCAGGCATCGTTACTCCTGAACCGGATGTTGCAGTTGAGCCAATAGATTCCTTCTTCATCTTCCAGAATGCGGTACCATAACGACTGGAGACATGGCGGATCGTAACAATCACAGTCAATATTCGGCATCCAGGTAATCATTTGTGCCTGACGGGTAAAAGGTTGTTTAGCGAGTTTATCGATGACCGATTGTACCTGATCGATTTTGAAAGGACCTGTTTCCTTTGATTTTCCATCAATCAATTCTTTCCAGACCCCGTAATTCTGCAAACGTCCATGATAAGTATATTCCCAGCGGGTATCGTCTTCGACATTCATGTTTTTAGTCCAGTGGTCCTTGTAGCCTTTCAGTTCCAGCACATATTCCTTCAGGTTGTCAATGCCTCCGGGGAAGGCCATATGGATCATCGGATCGGTTTCAGGCTCTTCGATGGTGATGTTCATCGTGCAATCCATACTTTCAGGATCTTCCGGTTTGTCGTACTGGGTTTTAAAACGGGTACCCCGTTCATAAACAGCAGTTAATGCTGCCTCATAAGCTTCGGCCAGAGTTTTACGGGTTATAGAAATTACCGGGATATTCTTCATGATTGATTGATTTTTAGTCAGGTTTTAAAGCTAGAAAATATCGACTGCCAAACGCCAAATACATGTCTGATTTTCTGAACAATCTATTAACAGAAACTTTCTGATTTAGAAATCAGGATATATAAATAATCTGCGCTGGCTATAAGGATTCCACCTCTTTTAAAAGATGGAATCCTTATAGCTCTTTTATGCGACGAACACTTTCCCTCATTATTGCTTACCTTTGCAGCCAAATTTGTATTGAATTGGAGCGTAAGGAATTTAGGAATTTGTTCAGAAGGCACGGTCTGATTGGTGAACTGTGTCAGATGCTGAATGTCCCGGGTGAAAAGATTCACCTCAAGGGGACTGTTGGCTCATCACGAAGCATCCTTACCTGCCTGCTAGCTGAGGAAATACAAAAAACATTTGTTATCTGTCTGAACGACAAGGAGGAAGCTGCCTATTTTTACGACGATCTGAATATTCTTACCTCTGACGTGCCGGTACTTTTCTTTCCATCATCCTATAAGCGATCGGTTCATTACGAAACCATCGAGCAGGAAAATATCATCCTGAGAACAGAGGTGCTCAACCGGCTGAATGAGGAAAGCCAACTGCTCATCATTACCTATCCTGAAGCATTGAATGAGAAAGTGATTTCGGGCGATGGACTTGCGGCACATACCTTCCAGGTTTCGAAGGGCGATAAATTGTCTATTGAATTTGTGAATGAAGTGCTGTTTGAATATGGTTTCGAACGGGTTGAGTTTGTATACGAACCCGGGCAGTATTCTATTCGTGGCGGTATCGTTGATGTTTACTCCTATTCGAGCGAAGATCCTTACCGGCTCGATTTCTTTGGCGATGAGGTGGATACAATCCGCAGCTTCGATCTCGATAACCAGATTTCAAAAGAATCACTAAGCCGGATAAGCATTATTCCCAATATTCAGAATGATATGCAAAATGTGGAACGAATCAGCTTTTTGGATTTTATTCCTGCGGATACACTGCTGTTTTTAAACGACATCCAATTGATTGTTGATCAGATGGAGTATAATTTCAGGCAGACTATTGATAAAGCTGAGACTGAAGAAGAACGGAAGAATTGGTTTACCAGGTTACTCTCGGGAGAGGTATTTGCAAAGGAAATTAAACATTTTACCTGTGCTGAGTTTGGTCAGAAACACTTTTTCAAGAATCCTAAAGTTGCTGTTTTTCATACCAATCCACAACCTGTTTTTAATAAGAATTTCGATTTACTGGCTCAAAACCTGATTGATAATCAGAATTATGGGTTTACTAATTATATCCTGTCAACCAGTGTTTCACAAACTGACCGCCTTAAGGCAATTTTCGAAGACAAAGAATTGAAAGTCAGTTTCCGACCGGTCAACTTTACCCTGCATGAGGGATTTGTTGATCATGACCGGAAGATTTGCTGTTACACCGATCACCAGATATTCGAACGTTATCACCGCTTCGAAATCAAAACACGCAAAGCCGAACGCGACAGCATCACCTTTAAGGAGCTGAATAAGCTTCATCAGGGCGATTATGTGGTGCACATCGATCATGGTATTGGTAAATTCGCCGGACTGGTCAAAACGGAAGTGGATGGCAAGCTTCAGGAAGCGATTCGTCTGACTTACCGGGACAATGATGTATTGCTGGTGAGTATTCACAACCTGCATCGTATCTCGAAATACAAGGGTAAGGACGGTACTGAACCCAACATTAGCAAATTGGGCAGTGGCGCCTGGCAAAAGCTGAAAGACCGCACCAAGCTGAAGGTGAAGGATATTGCCAAAGAACTGATTGAATTGTATGCCCAACGTCTTCAGGAAAGTGGCTTTGCCTTTTCTCCCGATTCATATCTTCAGGCAGAGCTGGAAGCCTCGTTTATATATGAGGATACGCCTGACCAGGTGAAATCGACCATCGATGTGAAGGAAGACATGGAAAAAGAAATTCCAATGGATCGGCTGGTCTGTGGTGACGTTGGCTTCGGGAAAACTGAAATTGCCATTCGTGCTGCTTTTAAAGCGGTTGCCGACAGCAAACAGGTTGCCGTTCTGGTTCCCACAACATTGCTTGCACTTCAGCATTTCAAGACATTTACTGACCGCCTAAGCGATTTTCCGGCAAGGGTTGAATATATTAGTCGTTTGCGAAAAGCAGCCGATGTAAAACAGGTATTGGAGGATACCAAGGCAGGAAAAGTAGACATTCTGATTGGTACACATAAGCTGGTTGGCAAAGGAGTGATTTTTAAAGATCTGGGTTTGTTAATCGTGGATGAAGAACAGAAATTCGGTGTTTCGGTGAAGGAGAAACTAAAGCAGCTGAAGGTAAATGTGGATACGCTTACGCTTACTGCCACGCCAATTCCCCGTACCCTCCAGTTTTCGATGATGGGTGCACGCGACCTGTCAGTTATAATGACACCACCGCCCAACCGATATCCTATTTCCACCGAACTGCACGGTTTTAATGAAGATATTATCCGTGAAGCCATTCAATATGAGATGGCACGTAATGGGCAAGTGTTTTTTATCCATAACCGTGTTTCAAATATCTATGAGGTGGAAGCTGTTATCCGGAAAATAGTTCCCGGAGTCCGCACAGTAGTAGGGCATGGTCAAATGGAAGGCGAGAAACTCGAGAAGGTCATGATGGATTTTATCAACGGTGAATTCGATGTGCTGGTTGCTACAACCATTATCGAGTCGGGACTGGATATACCCAATGCCAATACCATAATTATCAATCATGCAGAGAACTTCGGGCTAAGCGATCTTCACCAATTACGCGGCAGAGTGGGACGTTCGAATAAAAAAGCGTTCTGTTATCTACTGGCACCACCGCTTTCAACTTTGACTACCGAAGCACGCCGGCGTTTACGTGCTATCGAAGAGTTTTCAGAGCTCGGAAGCGGATTTAATATTGCCATGCAGGATTTGGATATCCGTGGAGCAGGGAACCTCTTAGGCGCAGAACAGAGCGGTTTTATTGCTGATATTGGCTTTGAAACTTATCACCGTATCCTGAACGAAGCTATACAGGAATTGAAACAGACAGAGTTTAAGGAAATCTTTAAAGACGAAAAAGCGGATTCATCGCAGGCATTCCTGAATGTAAAATTCGGAAGTGACTGCCAGATTGATACTGATTTACAATTGTTGTTCCCGGATAAATACATCCAGAGTATATCGGAACGAATGCTTCTTTACCGTGAACTTGATAATCAGGAAAACGAAGAAGGGTTAGTACTTTTCGAGGCGGGACTGGCCGATCGTTTTGGAAAATTACCAAATGAAAGTATAGAATTGATTGAAGTGGTACGATTACGATGGGTGGCTATTCAGCTGGGAATGGAAAAGATTATCCTGAAGAATAAGAAAATGATCTGCCAGTTTATTTCCGATCCTCAATCACCGTTTTACCAATCACCGGTATTTGTTAAAATACTACATTACGTGCAAACACATCCTCAGACCTGCCGCATGAAAGAAGGCAACAACCGGCTTTCACTGACCTTTGAGAAGGTGAAAAGTGTCAAACAAGCGAAGGTTGTACTGGAAGGAGTGGGGGTGGAATAAAAGAGGTTTCTATACCTTATGCGTTTTCTTCCTCAGGAAATGGCTGATTATAAATAGTACTCCAACAACCACAAAGGGGAATGTAATCATCATTACTACTCCCATACTGGCGCCAACAGAGAAATGATTCCGGTTGTGATTAAGCAGAAAAATAAAGGGACTTAATCCCAGACCAACAATTGTAAATACAATTCCACCGAATAATTCCCATTTCCAGGCAACTATTAAAACGGCAAACAAGACAAATGAGGGGATCAGGTGCATGAAAAAATCGCCAAGTTGTTGCCAGATGGTGAGTCCCGGAGCAAAAGCATCGAGCGAGAACATACTAACAAATAGAATAGCAAGGATGCATAGGATTCGCGGCATCCAATAAATAAAGCTGATTGAAGGTTTCATTCTGTCTTAGGTTTGCCCTACTCTTTTGGCTTTTCGGGAACGCCCCCACCATAACCCAGGCGGGCAGGCCGTTTTTATGTGGTCTCTGGTCTCCAATTTGAGATGATATGTTTATCCCAATTGATTCATTCTCAAAAAGGTCCTGTGTAAATCTTCGGGACCTGCTTTTATCATGGCATCGCTAAACCCAAAGGTAATTTCATTTTTTCCAAGAGCCAACTGCTCAAAGACAACCTGTATGAAATCACTTACCGGTGGTGCATAATCATGACGGCCTTTCCCTCCCAGATCAGTATTTAGAGCGGGTGGAATCAGTTCAACGACTTCAATATTCCTGTCTTTTAAGAGTTCTCTCATAGAAAGGGTGAAAGAATGTAAAAATGCCTTGGAAGCACAGTATACCGGCATCCTGACCATTGGAACAAAAGCGAGGCCGGATGTGACATTAATAATTGTATTCATCGATTTTAACCGGATAAATAGCGATGCCAGATGAATGGGCGCTTCAATATTGATAACGATTTCTTCTTTTGCCAGATCATAAAAGGTATCGTCGGACAAGGGAACCGCCTGTTGAATGCCGGCATTGTTTACAAGTACATTTAAATCACTATGATTTTCTGAAATCCAGAGATAAAGTTCCTTTCTTTCCAACGGGACTGATAAATCACACGAATGGGTTATGACTTGAGGAAACCTGTCCGATATTTCTTTTAGCAATGATTTTCTTCTTCCACAAATAATTACGGTGTTGTTATCATGAATAAATCTTTCGGTGAGTCCCAGTCCAATACCTGAGGCACCTCCGGTAATTAATATCTTATTATTTGAAAGTTTCATCTTTAGTATAAATTGTAAACTATTTGTAGCTTATTTCCCTTTTTGCTTCCAACCTTTTTTTATTCCCTGTTTTCCAATATTTCCTGACCCAATTGCCTTGCCTGTCATATTTAAAATAGATGTCCTGAATCTGATTTTTGCCCACTTCCTGCAATTCTGTCAGAAAGTCAACCGAATAATGACTGATCAGTCCTCTGGTATTATAAAAATATTCAATAATTGTTTTAAATCCTGAGGTATTGTCTTTTCGTTCAGTCCGGATTAATTTTCCTGATTTATCATAGACCAGGGTACATTTTTCACCGCCGTCAACTTCTCCATTGTTGTTGATTTGGTTACGCGTAAATGCAATGAGCTTCCCATCCTTGTATTCTGCATTTTGATCAGTCTGATAAACTACCAGGCTTGATTCTTTGGCATTAAAAGCCATGAAATTTACTTTTTCTATGCGTCCTTGCGAATCCAGTATACTTTCCTCTTCGTTATAATCTCCCTGGTGGCCATTCGAATTGTCGGTAATTATTTCCTGCTCAATAACACTGTTTCCTGTTGTGTGCCTTTGATACAGAATATCAGCGTTAATCATTCCCTGAAAAGTTAATGTTCGTTTCAGAAGTTTCGAATCCTGATCAAACAGATAAGTGTTTGTCCAGCCAGAATATGATTTCGGTCGATAAATACTTTTTAATAGCCGTTTTTGACTGATTTCCCGGCCATATCTTTTTTCTACCACTTTTTCAATATTACCCTTGAAATCGGCCACTTTGGGAAACAACTCTCCCAAAGCAATAACAGGTATAGACATTAAAATGCATATGACTAATTTTATCATAGGTCGGGCACAAGCACGTTATTATACAACCAAAGGTAAAATTTTGCCTGAATATTGCAGTGTAAATTATTCGGGATTATTTAACTGGCTGAGAAATAGTGGAAGATCCATTCAGAAATCTATAAATGTATTTTTTAAAATGGTTTATTATTGATTAATCCAACAGAAACATTACCATCTTTCGGACTATTCTTTAAAGAAGAAAATGGTTGCTGCAATCAGTCCGGCAGCTACAACAATCCAGCGAAGTTGTTCGGGTTTTATTTTTCCGGCCAGTTTCCCTCCGATCAATCCTCCTGAGAGTGATCCAAAAATCATAACAAAAGCAATCATCCAATCTACTTTTCCGGAAAAGGCAAAATAAATGGCCGCGGCCAGATTAATGGCAAATCCCAGAGCCTGCTTCAAAAAATTAAGTTGGGTCATTGAATCATCGGTAACATATCCCAGAACAGCCATCAGGATAACGCCCAGTCCTGCACCAAAATAGCCACCATAAACCGCTGCCAGTAAAACCAATGATAACATGAAAATTGGATTGTGCTGTTCATTATGTGCATGACCGATACGGGCAATCACCCAGTTTTTAATCTTTAACTGGGCAGCTAAAAGCAAAGTCGCCAACAAAATAAGGTATGGAATCAAGCTGCGGAAGGCACTTTCGCTGGTATTTAAAATAAGCAGACCACCGGCAATACCTCCGACTATTGCTACAGGTAGTAATTTTAATAAACGTTTGTATTGTGACTTAAAATCTTTTCGCTGCGACCACATACCACCAATTGTTCCAGGGACGAGGGCAACTGTATTGGTTACATTGGCCACTATTGGTGAGATCCCAACGGCCAGCAATACCGGAAAAGTAACCAAAGTGCCGCCTCCGGCAAGGGCATTAATGAATCCTGCTGCCATGGCTGCAAGGAAAATCAGAACTTCGTTGAATACAGACATTGCGAATTCATTTTATGTAGTTGCAAAGATGGGAAAAGCATTGGGAAAATTTAAATACCAAATGATTTGTATTTTGAGTTGAAAGATTTCCTTATTCGTAATTTATGCCTTCATCTTGAAAATTCATATCCATTAGTCCCAGTCAAAATGTTCCACTTTGCCGTTAAGTTTCCACGTTTTTGGCAAGGCAGATTCCATCCAGTCAAGCGGTTCTCCGACAGGGATTTCTGTTGAGGCCAATCGGAAACATTCCTTAATGGTTGCCCTTTGTTCGGCTCCGGTCGCATCGGGTTGTGCTGATATAAAGAGCGGCATTCCACTTTTGGCAACAAGTTCCATCCATTGTTTGTTTTTTGCCCAGGGTACTTTTGTTGTCAATCCAACACAATCACAATCGGCAGCATAAAATGTACCGTGCTGAACACCACGAAATGCCAGTGTATTGACTCCCATCTTGCGGGTCCGTTCCCATTCATTGCCCGAAGTATCATCGCCAACACGGTTCAATTCGAACAGTCCGGCTGAAAGATGACTAATTGTGTTACACCCAATAATATAAGTTTCTCCGGCTGCTTCACGAATGGCCTGATACATATTAAGGATAATTTCTGCATTGGTCTTCGAACGGTCATGCATGCTCCAGTCGGGTGAGGTCATAGCTTTATCCTTCATCATTTCAAAGCCCCATTTCCCCAGAATGTCGAAGGTAGTGAAATCGAATTTCACCATTTCGTAGGTCCAATTGTTATATAGTTTGAAGTAGTTCTTTATGCGTTCCAGATTTTCAGGAATGGAAGGGTCAAGAACAGAATTGTTTTCAGTCCGCCCCTTGATGAGTGGTAACATCAGTGATTTTGGATCTTTCTCATTTCCGCAGAGAGGTCTGGTCCAGATACCCGGACGCATGCCTGTTTTCCTGATTTTCTCAGCCAGTTGACCCATATCGCTGAAATTCTCGTCATGGGTCTTCATTTCATTGCCCCAGCACACATCATTGGGAGAGAAGGAAGGACCTTTAAACCAACCGGCATCAATTACCGAAAATGGGCGGTTCTCCAATCCATCAGCCATTGGAGCCATCATTTTCGTGTGTTCCAGAATGAGTTTCTCCGAGTTGTTTCCATAGGTGAAATACCAGTCGTTAATTCCGTACACCGGATGTTTCGGCATCCTGGCTTTGTCGCACATCACTTTGGTAAATCTTCTGGTGGTTTGAAAAGGCGATTCCCCCGAATTGCTTTTTATAGTAACGATTTCCGCAGCCTTCAATTTCCGGTTGCTTAATTGAACACCGTTTCCGCCTGAACAGGTATCCATCGTTAGGCTGAGTTTATCTTTACCAACCTGCCACGAACAGAAGGATGCTGTTCCCGTTTTCACCCCAAACCCGTTGGTTTCAGATCCCGAATGTTCCATAAAATACCAGGGAAGCATTTCACTATCCTGCGACTTGTGCCACGACACATCACCATAGGTGCGTTCCCAATGATCGTTTAAAATACTGGAAGATGCACTTGCAGGAATTTTCCAGCTTAATGTAACTGAGCTTAGTTTTACCCTGGGAGCCTGGATTTCAGCAATCAGGCTGTGTCCTGTTTCCTGAAGCCGGATAAGCAGTTCGTGATAAGACCACTCTTTCTGGCTTTTACCTGATAGATTGACTGTTTGGCCATTGATGATTGCTTTCACTTCATCGGGGAAATTGATGACACTCTTTTTTGATGTTGAACTAATAGCCATTATGGTGTCACTCATAAAAAGGGTTGCGAGTGATATTCCTGTGGTGCGGATGAAATTTCTTCGTTTCATTGGTGTTGGTTCTTCAAGTTGATTGTTCCAGGCAAAAATAAAAAAGATTTTCGCAGGATGTGTTATGTAATAATTTTACCTATTTAATACCTGCCTAATGACGATAATAAATCCTGCCGCCTAAATCATTTCTAAATGCTTTTTCCCTATGACTTTTTCCTGTTCCCCTTTTTCTCATTCCTTATTCCTCTTTCCTATTGTATTTTGTACATTTGAACAATAAATTCTTCCAAAAATGAAACGACGTGCCTTTATGTCTTTATCCGCTGCAGGAGTGGCTGCCCTTTCGGTGATTCCTTCCGGGTTATCTGCCCTTGTAACAGTTCCATCAAAAGTGCGTCTTGGAGGCCCTGTATTCAATAATTCAGACACTCCTGACTTATGGATTGCCTCACTGAAAAAGCTGGGGTATAGGGCGGCCTATTGCCCAGTTTTGCCCGGAGCCGATCCCGAACTGATCAAGGCTTTTAAGAAAGCAGCAACTTCGAACGATGTGGTGATTGCCGAAGTGGGGGCATGGAGCAATCCAATTAGTCCTGATCAGGAAACTGCCGCACAGGCGATTCAGAAATGCATTGATTCACTTGTTCTGTCTGAACAGATTGGTGCCAACTGTTGCGTAAACATAAGCGGATCGCGAAACCTGAAAAACTGGGCCGGTCCTCACAAGGATAACCTCACGGATTCCACTTTTGATCTGATTGTTGAAACGACGCGTAAGATCATAGATGCTGTAAAACCTACCCGTACCTTTTTTGCCCTGGAAGCCATGCCATGGGCTTATCCCGACTCGGTAGATTCCTACCTGAGACTGATCAACGCTATCGACAGGGAACGTTTTGGAGTACATCTCGACCCTGTCAATTTGGTTACCAGTCCCCAGATTTATTACCGCAACGGCGAAATGATCCGTGACTGTTTCAAGAAACTGGGTGGGCGCCTGCGCAGTTGTCATGCCAAAGACATCACGCTTCGTGAAGACAATTACATTCCCCAACTGGATGAGATCATAGCAGGCAAAGGCACCCTGGATTATTTGGTGTATCTCACCGAACTGTCAAAACTGAAGGATATTCCCCTGATGATGGAACATTTAATGACAGCAGAAGAATATGATCAGGCTGCCCGGTATATAAGGTCGGTAGGGGAAACTGTAAATGTTGAATTGTAAGACTCTTACTCCTTGGGTTCATGATCAGCCGCATAATCCTGACAGGCTGTAATATCTTCTTCTGTCAATTGAGGAAATTCAGCGATGATGTCTTTACTACCCATCCCTGTGGACAACCATCCCAGTACATCATAAACTGAGATTTTGGTATCTCTTACACATGGTTTGCCGGATCGTTTATCCGGGTTATTCCTTATAATATTTTTATAATCAGCCATAATTTACATTTTTACAAAAGTAATGATTATTGGTAGGGTATCTGATCATTCAGGATAAGCAATCCCGAAGCATCATTTGCAGTCGGCTACCATGGTCCATAATTATCATTAACTACATATGCCCGAATCATTAAAATTCCAATCCCAAACAACACGGTGAAAAGTAAGGTTGCCAGGGACAGTTTCTTTAAGAACGGATCGAAATTACGGGATTCTTTAATTTGATTAATCTTCATCAAGTCACTGATAAATAAGGGAAATGCAATCAGGAAGAGCCATTGGGTCAAGGTCCTTTGATGGATCAGTGTAAAGATTACCGCACTTAGCATTCCCATGGAAATCAGCAGTGTATGATAGATTTTACTCCTTGCACTTCCCATTCGAACAACTATGGTATTCTTTCCCGAACTTCTGTCATTTTTAATATCCCTCATGTTGTTAAGGTTCAGAACACCCGTACTGAAAAGCCCTATGCTGATGGCTGGCAGGAAAAGCGATGCATTTATCTGATGTGTATTCAGGAAATAGGTGCCTGCCACAGGAAGGATTCCAAAGAACAGAAACACGGCCAGATCTCCAAAACCTGCATATCCGTATGGATTACTGCCTGCAGTGTATCGATAGGCTGCTATTAGTGCAACGATTCCGAAGACAAGGAAAAGCAGAAACATTGACAGTTCAAGACCTTTTGTTCCCTCTGCAACCAACCAGATTCCAGTTGCCAGGCTGAGAATCGTTAATACGATCATTCCAGCCTTCATTTGCCTTGGGGTTATTTCTCCGCTTTGGACCGTTCGCTTTGGACCTACCCTGTGGTGATTATCTGTTCCCTTCTGCGAGTCGCCATAATCGTTTGCAAAATTGGAGAAAATCTGTATAAACAAGGCTGTTGCGATAGCCAGCATGGTTACTTTGGTATTGAAGCCATGATCGAAATACGCCAGAGCTGCCCCCATCAATATGCCCGACATGGCCAGGGGCAATGTTCTTAATCGTGCTGCTTTAATCCAACTTTTTAATGATGCCATTCTACTTTTATTTCTTAATAAAATACCTTGTAACTAACCAGTTTTTGTACATTGGGTCAAAAAATGTAATGTTTCCGGTTTGAAGGTCAATGATCTCTTTATTTTCCAACGCTTTTTTAATTCGAACTACGTTACCTGATGATCCAAGTTGGTATTGATCCATGACATCCTTTGAACTAAACTTTTCAACTCCATCAAGTAAGGCTCTCATGAAGTTAATCTGAGGACCCGACAATTCGTCTGTCCTACTTTGAAACAGCAAACTTAGTTGTGATACAGTTCCTTCGAGCGCTTCGCTAATTTTTTCTTCCGAACAAATTTTTGCTGTACGTAACCAACTCTGCTGTGCAAGTTGCTGCACATAATACGGATGACATTCGGCCAAATCTGTAATCAAGCCTGCATTACTTTCGCTGATGTGCTTATGGGTATCTTCAAAACGGCTGCATATAAACGGAATCCAATTGGCCTGACTTATTTTTTCAAGAAACATGGTATCCCCGAACTTATAAAAGGGCATTGACGAACTGGTAAATACATCCATCAACATGTGTCGTTTACTTCCATACAAACAGTAAGCAACATGTTGATGCTTTTGCCAGTGCGACCTAAGCTTTTTCTGAAAGGCCAATTGAGCTTCGAATGTTGAAATGTTCTGAAATTCATCAATACACACTACCAGTTTCCATCCTTTTTCTGCGGCAATGGTCTCTGCCATATCCAAAATAACATCCGGTTGTTTCTTCACTTCCTTCCAGTCGAAACTTAACGACAATTCATCCTGATTGCCGGGGTTAAACGAAAGTTTAGGGAGGAATGCCCCCATAAGCCTTTTGGCATTCTCTAGTAATACTTCCGCCCTGGTGGCAGAAATCTTTAACACTTCACTGGCCAAGGCCAGGTAAAACTGTTCCTCATTACGAATATTGAAGGCATCGAGAAAGCAAAAATGCAGATCTTTATCCACAACCACGGCTTCAAGGGCTGCTTTTTGTACCAATGAAGATTTACCCCAACGTCGGGGTGAAATGAGTACCGTATTGACAAGGGCGGAGAAATTTCCAATCAATCTTTGTCTTTCCTTGTCCCTGTCCGTGAAGTTGGGGTCTAAAGCTATTCTCCCAAAGACAAAAGGTGTTTCCATGTCCTGTTTTTACTTACAAAGATATGTAACAACTTTGTAAGTAACAACTTTGTAAGTAACAATCTTGTAAGTAACATCTTTGTAAGTAACAACTTTGTAAGTAACAACTTTGTTACATCTGTAAGTTGCTTATATTAAGGGAATTTAGGATATTTTTTGAAATCAGGTTTTCTCTTTTCGAGAAAAGCATGCTTCCCTTCCTGGGCTTCTTCGGTCAGGTAATACAATAATGTGGCATTCCCGGCGAATTCCTGTATGCCAATCTGCCCGTCGAGTTCCGCATTAAGGCCAAGTTTAAGCATGCGCAGGGCCAGTGGGCTGTGTTCCTGCATTTGTTGCGCCCAGGCAACCACTTCGTCTTCCAACTGATCGAACGGAACCACCTTGTTGACCAATCCCATTTCAAGAGCCTCGGCAGCCGAATACTGTCTGCACATGAACCATATTTCTCGAGCCTTCTTCTGACCAACAATACTGGCCAGATAGGATGAGCCCAGCCCGGCATCAAAACTTCCGACTTTAGGCCCCGTTTGCCCGAATATGGCGTTCTCGCTGGCAATTGTGATGTCGCAAACCACATGCAGCACATGACCGCCGCCGATGGCATACCCGTTTACCATGGCAATGACAGGTTTTGGCATTGAGCGGATTTGCTTCTGAACCTCCAGAATGTTCAGCCGCGGAATACCGTCTTTATCGATGTAACCACCTTTCCCCTTTACCGTTTGATCGCCTCCTGCACAGAAGGCTTTATCCCCTGCGCCGGTCAATACAATTACATTGATGCGTTGATCCTCACGGCAAATCCTGAGTGCATCCGATATTTCATTTACAGTAGTTGGTCGGAAGGCATTGCGGTAACGTTCACGGTTGATGGTGATTTTCCCTATCCCATCGAAATAATCAAAGAAAATATCTTCATATTCCCTGATGGTTTGCCATTGTCTTTTTGTGCCCATAGTATTATTTTTTTGTAGAGATCTGCTTTGAAAGAACAAAAAATCCTGCTGCAAATAACATCCCTGAAAAAAAGCCGACAAGGCCATCAGTGCTCCTTGGTGTCGAATTATTAATTATTATTTCCAGGATTACGGCAGCAATAATCAGAAGGATTCCTACAATTATTAGATCTCGTTTTCTCATTACAGTATTGTATTTTTAATTAATCTTTGTCTGCCTGAACAGCTCCCGAAACACCCTGATATTAACCTCTGCGTCCGTGAAGACCTCCAACAGGGCAGCCTGTCGCTGTTCCGGCGAATAAAACTTACCCAGTGCCTGTGACAGTTCATTTTCATTATCCGCCTTGAAATAATCCAGACCGAAAGTCGTAGCCAGTCCTTCTGCCTTATGAGTGTTTTCAGTAAAGAAATGTTCAGAATAGGCGGGTGAATCGGATGGTCCTTTGATCATCCCGAAGATATTTCCACCACCGTTGTGAATCACTATGATCCGAAGCTTAGCCCCAATATACTTGTTCCAGAGGGCATTCGAATCATAGAAGAACGACAGGTCTCCCAGGATAATGGTGTTCAGCTGATCCGACGAACCGGCAAATCCAACAGCCGTTGAAAGGCAGCCATCGATTCCCGCAGTGCCCCGGTTGCTGTAGTAAGATGCGCCTTCAACACGATTAAAAATAAGCGCATACCTTACCGGTGAACTATTCCCAAGATGAACCACTGAGTTGGCAGGTATGCTTTTCCCAATCTGTTCAAAGGCTTTCAGATCGCAGAAATCAATGCCACCAGCAAATACGTCTCGAAGCTGATTGACCTGTACTTCCTTACTTTTCAAGTGCTGTAAATACGTCTTATCCTTCTGTTGCACCTGCTTCGAAAGCAATTCAAAAAGAGCTGTTGCTTCGGTCTTAAGCACCCTGGTCAGCGATTGATAGGTATCGAAATGTTCGCCTCCTAAACTGAGGTGCCAGTGCTGTGCAGGCTTGTTTTTCCGCAGAAACTGTTTGAGCGGCTTTGAAACCAGTTGCCCCCCAAAAGTAATCAACAGATCAGGCTGATAATCCAAAGGCGATTCTTCCTGGATAGACGCCATCAATGCATCAATGCTGCCCACAAACTGAGGATCGCACAGATTCGACAAATGTTCGTGCATAACGGCTGCCCCGGATTTCTCAACAAGACCTGCCAGCGCACTTCCAAGTTCAGGATTGGGGTTCAACTGACCTGCCAGGATCAGTATCTTTGGCGATTGATTGATTGTTTCGACCAGTGCTGCAATCTCTTTTTCGCTCAGGCTGCATGAGCTTCCGGTGAAATCAATGACTTTTACTTCAGGAAGTTCTGCCTCGACCAATTGATGCAGGGGTTCTTCCAGTGGTATGTTAATGTGTATCGGGCCCGGTGTTCCCGAAACAGCCAGGTTCAGGCATTCATTGATCTGCCTTGCCGCGAACCATAGTTCCTTCTCCGATTCGCCCAGGGGTATACTTATTCCATTTTTGGTAAAATTCTGATAAATGTTTTCCTGACGGATGCATTGGCTTTCGGCCTGATCGATCCAGTAATCTGGCCTGTCAGCTGTGAGTACGATCAGGGGAATGTTTTGGTAGAAGGCTTCAGCAACAGCCGGAGTATAATTCAGTGCAGCCGTGCCTGATGTGCAGAGGATCGCTACTGGTTTTTGTTTAGCCAGTGCCAGTCCCAGGGCAAAATAGGCAGCGCTCCGTTCATCCACAATGTTACGGCAATTAAAATCTTCAATCCCCGAGAAGGTATTGATCATTGGTGCATTGCGGCTTCCCGGAGAAATGACCAGGTCCGTAATTCCCTTTTTCATCAGCAGGGCGGCCAGTTGCTGAATATGTTTCTTATTGCTTATCATTTCAAATTTTCTCTCTATTTAATGTAAGGCAAATATTATTCTACCCTTGCAGGGCGAAAACAACTGCATATCATTGCACTAAGCCTTCCCCCTGCGGGGGAACGGGAAGGGGGCTCTCAGGACTTATGACTGACAACAAGGTTTTAGCCTTTTGATTGGTCTCGTCCCATTCCTTTTCAGGAACCGACCGGGCCGTAATTCCACCGCCTGCATAAAGAATATACTCTTCGTGAGTAATTTCCATCGAACGCAGATTCACATAAAGCGATACCTGCTGATTTAACCTCCACAGTCCCAGGTATCCTGTATAATATTTACGCTCGTGAGCTTCATTATTCAGGATAAACTCCGCAGCCAGATCCTTTGGCAATCCACAGACTGCTGGTGTGGGATGCAGGTCGGCAATGAAATTACCCAAACAATCGGCAATCTTATGAACCGGGAAGAAGAACGAGGTCTTTAAATGAGCCACGCTTCCGCTTTCCATGGTTTCAGGCCCGATGACTTTATACTGATGAATATCAAAATTAAAGAAAATATCGAGCATATATCGCGAAACAAAAGCCTGTTCCTCAATATCCTTTGTGCTCCAGTAATATTCTTCCGCATCAGGGTTTCTCACCTGGGTCCCGGCAAGAGATACCGTCTCGAAGTTTTGTCCATCCGACTGGATTAATACCTCAGGGGTTGCCCCCATCCAGGTTCCTGCAACGGGTAGGTTAACCAGGAAGGTAAATGCGTTAGGTGTTTGATCCTGAAGCTGTAAAAAGGTGGTTCCAAGCGATGTGTCTGTTCTTTTTGCCGGCATCTGACGGGAAATGATCACCTTCGAAAGCGCCCCTTCACGAATGGCAGCAATGGTTTCGCCGATCAGTTTCAGGTAATCTTCTTTCGGTTGAATTTTACACGCTTCCGTCTCCTGAACGGGTTCAAAAGGTTCCAGGCTTTCGATATCCAGTTGATCTTCCGAATAAAAATCTTCCAGGTAGACCTTAGGCTTGAGCAAAATTACAGGGCTCTGATCCGTAATGCGATATGGTGCGAATACAAAGCCCGCTTCTCCATTGAGGCGATTAAAATCCTTGAAAAATTCAACATCCGATGAATTTCCAACCAGCAGGCCCATTCGCGAATCCTTAGGGAAGAACCAGGCCGCAAAGGCAATATGTCGTTCCAATAACTGATCGAGAATAGCCGCGATCTTTGTCTTATTTTTCATTCCTTCTTACAATCATATTGGTCACTCTGGCAGTCGAGATCAGCCTACCCGCTTCATTTCGGACTTCAACATTCCACACATGAGTCTGGATGCCGGAATGTACAATGTCAGCCCGTGCGTAAACCGATCCCTCGGAAACACTCCCGGTATGATTGGCGCTCACCTGCATACCCAGAACATCAAATTCCTGAATATCAATCGTCAACATCGAGCCAAGCCCGGCAATCGTTTCGGCAAGAACCAGGTTGGCTCCTCCGTGAAGAAACCCTCCCGGGCGAAACGTACGCTGATCAACAGGCATGCTGGCTTCAACCCAGCCCTCGCCCAGGGCAGTAAATCGAATCCCCAGATGGTCGATCATCGTATCTTTAACATACGCATTGATTAACTCCATTGGAGTTGTGATGGTAAGCTTCGGAAATATCATGCAACTGAATTTAAAAGTGTGAAATTAGAAAAATGCAGCGAAGCGGCCAATTATTATTGAGAAATTGAACAATCCAACGAAAGAGTGCGTCATGAACTCCAGTGTCTTAACAAATTATTAATGCAGATGTTTTTCTCTTGATCTAATGTCACTGGTATAATAATAAAATACATATTTGTCTTTTATTCTTGAAAGGATCAATCAAAATCCGGTTTCTATTGTTCTTTCAGTTAGAAATATATAATACAATTTATGAAAAATATCATATGCCCTATATCCGATCAACGAGTCAATGAGCAGGTTACACGTTTTAATGCCATGTTTGCCATCGTTACCGTAATTCTTGCCTTTGTTTTTAATTCGGTATACCTGTTCGTATTCCTGATGGCTGATTTCTTTATCCGGGGCTTTACTTCCATGAAATTTAGCCCCATCAGTTACGCCAGTCATTCGCTGAATAATTCACTGAACTTCCCGGTTAAGATGATTGATAAGGCACCCAAGATATTTGCCGCCCGGCTGGGTTTTTTAATGTCAACCGCGATCGGCGGGCTCTTTATGCTCAACTTAAAACTGGCTTCTTTAATTGTAGCAAGCCTCTTGACATTCTTTGCCGGCCTTGAGTTTTTCTTCGCCATCTGCATTGGCTGCATGATCTATACTTACCTGGTGCTTCCGTTCTATAAAAAATAAGTCTGGTGTTACAGACCATCTTCCTTATTTTTCGGGGTTGAACTTTCCTGTTTCCACGTATTGATCGTACCCAAGTTCGGGTATCCTCCCGGTATTAAAGGGTAGGGTTCAAAGTGCCACCTTGTGTATACCTTGTGTGTACCTTGAGTATACCTTGTGTGTACCTTGTGTGTTCAGAAACACATAAGGTACACTGATGCTATACTTTATGTACACAAAATGTATACCCAAAAAGGAAGGTTGATATAGCCCGGTTACAGCGTTGACAAGGGACATTGCTTTCCCCATTTCCCCTGATTACCATCATTTAATCGTTGCATCCTAATGCTCTTTATAGAATAGGTAAATCCCAATATTAATATCTCTTTTAGCCCATAATTGAAAAAATCTTCCTCAGGGGTAAAAAAATACCTGAAATAATTTGTCGGAATAAAAAACAATGACTTGCTTTGTAACCTAAAGGTTATATAAAGATAGCTCAAGGTTATATATAGCGGATTCAAGGTTACATTAAAAAACAAGTTATGGAAACTTCACTGATTGAAAGGCTGGAAAAAACAAGGTACAATCTTCTGAAATGGCTGACCATTGGCTGGGCGATCTGGTTTGGAACGTTTATCCTGAAAGATATCATTCAAAATCCCATGATCATTGGCGCAGCTTCAACGGTTGGTCTTATGGGTTGGATCATTTTCAGTATTAATCTTATCCAATTCCTTAAACTGAAACGGGAATTAAATTGGGACCCGAAAGCAAAGGAAGCTTTGAATGATGAATTGCATCAGCTAAACATGCATAAATCTTTTCAGATCGGCTATTGGGCTGTTCTGACGACTACTGCGGTGTTTCTTGGTTTTGCTGAGTTTCTGGAGATAAAGGCATTACTGGTCACTGAAGTCACCTTATATTTAGGCGTATTATCGGTGCTTATATCGGGTTTAATCTATAACCGGGATTAATCATGGAAAATCAGGAATTAACAAACCAGATTAAGGTTCAACGGGCCATGAAGAACATTACCCAGGAGGAACTGGCCTGTCATATCGGGGTGACGCGAAAGACGATAAATACCATTGAGACGGGCAAATTTGTGCCTTCCACCATATTGGCCATTAAGCTGGCACGGTTTTTCGAGATAAAAGTTGAAGAGTTGTTTACACTTATTGAAAAAGATTAATTGACAGAAATGGAAAATAGTAAAGGTTCAAAAAGTATTGCCCCGGTCCTTACACTGATGGTATTGGCTCCGCTTCTGGCCGAAGTATTGCCGGGCGCGACACGGTTCAGTTCGATGTTTGTGTTCCCGGTCGAAGTGCTGGTGTGGGGTGGGGGTGCCCTCCTGATCCGTTATGCCTTCAGAAAGTGGCATTTGGGTTGGTTGAACCTGTTGTTCATGGCTCTTGCCTTGTCCATTGCCGAGGAATTTCTGATTCAGCAAACATCTCTGGCTCCGATGGTTGTTCAGATTAAAGGGGTCGAATATGCAAGAGCTTTGGGGGTGAACTACGTTTATCTCCTTTGGGCACTGATTTATGAGAGTGTGTTTGTGGTATTTCTCCCGATCTATCTGACTGAATTAATTTTTCCTGAACGAAAGGAAGAACTATGGATTGGCAAACGCGGCGTAATCACGACCAGCCTGTTGTTTGTCCTGGGCAGTTTCATGGCCTGGTTCTCCTGGACCCAGATCGCCCGTCCGAAGGTGTTTCATGTTGAAGCCTATAACCCTCCTTTAGTGATGGTACTCATTGCTGAAGCATTGATAGCAGCCCTATTGTTTGCCTCTCTGGGCGCTTTACGAAATAAACTGACCCGAACCCCAGAGCCTTTAAATCCGCCTAAGCCCTGGATGATCGCCCTGATGGGGGGCTTGTGGGCTTCGCTCTTGTATGCCATCGCGTTATTTGCATTTGGCATTCTGCCCACCTTTCCCCCGGCATTTGCAGTTGGGCTGGGAATCGTGCTGGCAGGGGAGGCCGTTACTTTATTGCCTCGAATGACTGTAAGTCCGGCCTGGCAGCCACAACATCTGTTTTTACTTATTTTCGGGATCATGTCGGGGTCTATGCTGGCAGGTTTCATTGGATTTATCGGAGCTGCTCCGATGGACCTTTACTTTAAGATACTGGTCAATATTGTTGCCGTTGTGTTGATGATCCTGCTTGGGACAAAGATCAAAAAGCCACTGGCATTATAGTATAACAGGGTATGATTTAATTAATTAATGTTTGCAGGTACAGAATAAATAATTGATTGAGTAAATAATTAAACAACAACGTATGTATTAGCATCGGCGGACTTTGCAGCAGTTATAAGTGTGCTGCGACATTGGAATGTTTATGGCTGCATTTAAATAATGATCCATTCATGCGTTATTGAGATTTCATCCGATCGTTACAAAACCATAAAAACTATGTTACAAATCAAATAAGCTGTTATTTTTGCATTTCTAATATTGAATTCATCCATGCTGAAACTACGGTTTAATACCAAAAAATACCAAGCCAATGAATACCTGGTTTTGCTGTATCGGTTTTCGATCCTGATGGCTTTTTATTCCTTCTGTCGTATCTTGTTCTTTGCGTTTAATACGTCATCATTTCCCAAGGTCACTTTTCTGTCGTTCCTGACCATTATGAAGGGTGGACTGATGTTCGATATCAGCGCCTTGCTTTATTTGAATGCCTTGTATTCGATCCTGTTCCTCCTCCCTTTTCAGTTTAAATTCAATAAATGGTATCAGCAAATGCTGAAGTGGCTGTTTATGATCAGCAATGGGGCAGGAATTGCATTAAACCTGATTGACATTATTTATTACCGTTATATCCTGAAACGAACTACCGCAAGTGTGGTTGACATTGTAGCCTACGATGCGAACAATACCAAACTGATCGGTCGGTTCTTTTATGATTTCTGGTATATCCCGGTCATGTTGATCCTTCTGCTTGTAATCCTATCGGTTTTATATTCTCTGCTTACACCAAAACCCTTTAGGTTCCGAAAGTCGCTGGTATACTCCCTTTCAGGCATCCCGGTACTCGTTCTCTTTGCTACCTTGTCTGTCATCGGTATGCGCGGAGGATGGCGACACAGCACCAGACCCATCAACATGAACAATGCAGGAGCCTTCGTGAATGCTCCCGAAGAGATGGCCCT
>Ga0302293_10000379_pt1 | contig 24104 bp, 21 predicted proteins | sample III_Fen_N2_2_FD_198758 | JGI IMG/M metagenome (GOLD analysis project Ga0302293, IMG submission 198758) | Peat permafrost microbial communities from Stordalen Mire near Abisko, Sweden - III_Fen_N2_2 | ecosystem: Environmental > Terrestrial > Soil > Wetlands > Permafrost | place: Sweden: Abisko...
ATAGATAAAAAACTGCTGAAAAAAGCAGAATCAATGCGTGCCGCCAATAGGCAAAGTGCATGAAAACCGACGTTGTCGGGATAAAATTTGAAATTGGTCGACCTCCCGGTTGACTTTTTATAGGAGACAGTATGTCAGGACATAGTAAATGGGCGACCATTAAACACGCCAAAGGACTTGCCGACGCTAAACGCGGACAGGCGTTCACTAAATTTATCAAGGAAATATCAATTGCGGCCCGTATGGGTGGCGGTGACCCCAATGCCAATCCGCGTCTCCGTACTGCGATTCTCAAGGCTCGCGGAGCCAATATGCCCAAGGACAATATCGAACGCGCCATCAAAAAAGGAACAGGCGAACTCGGCGATTCGGTCTACGAGGAACTCAATTATGAAGGATATGGACCGGGCGGAGTCGCGATTCTCGTCGAAGTTCTGACCGACAACAAAAACCGCGCAGCTGCCAACGTACGTAACTTGTTTGCGAAAAACGGCGGAAATCTGGGAGCAACCGGATCCGTTTCCTATATGTTCAACCGCAAGGGTGTCATTGAATACGACGCAGAAACTAACAATGAAGACGAAATCATGGAAGCAGCCCTTGAAGCCGGCGCTGACGACGTAGCGACCGAGGATGGGGTAATTACAGTAACGACAGATCCTACCAACTTTGAAAAAGCCCTCGAAGCCCTTCAGTCAAAGGGTTATGAATCGGTTTCTGCCGCCGTTTCGATGGTTCCCGACGTTTACTCTACCCTTGACGTCGACATGACGCGCAAGGTGCTCAAACTCATTGACCGCCTTGAAGAAGACGAAGACGTTCAGAATGTCTATTCCAATATGGACATTCCCGAAGGATTCGAAGAAGAATAATTTTTTAGTTATTGATACTCAAGGGCTGCCTGAAATCAGGTAGCCCTTTTTCATTTATAAATGATTCAAGTCCAGGCGGATCAGTGATAATGTATTTTGTTGGCGAGCTGGATGATCTCGAAGCGGTCTTTAACTTCGAGCTTTGAGTATATGATGCTGATATTGTTTCTGACCGTCTGCTCTGCGAGAGCAAGCTTTTCGGCGATTTGTTTGTTATCATACCCGGTGGCGATAAGTCCGAATATTTCTTTTTCGCGTCCCGTCAAAGTTTCAAACCATTCAAACCGTTTGCGGCTTTCCTCGTATTTGGGACTTGTCTCGTCATACATCTGCTTTATCAGCTTCGACGCTATCTGGGGCGAGATCTGCACAATGCCGGATTGAAGCGCCCTGATGGCGGCGATGAGTTCAGTAGGCGATATATCCTTGAGCAGATATCCGACGGCGCCATGCCGCAATGCGTCGCGCACATATTCGTCTTCATCATAAGTAGACAGCATGATGATCTTGATTCTGTCGTTTGCAGTGCGAATCTTGATCGTGGCTTCAACGCCGTTCATTACCGGCATATGGACATCCATCAGGATTATTTCAGGTACCAGCTCCGCTGCCATACGCACCGCCTCGACTCCGTTTTTGGCGATCCCCACAACCTCTATATCGTCTACATATGTTTGCAACGACGCCTTGAGACTTTCTACAAAAAGAGACTGGTCGTCCACGAGTAATATTTGAATCATGCGTTTCTCCTGTCGGAAATCGGGATGCGCACGGTAAGTTTGAAGCCGCCTTCCAGCGCGTTCGTTGCCTCGATCTGGCCGTTAATCTGGTTGATCCGTTCTTCCATTCCGGCAAGCCCGATTCCCTTGGTAATATCTTTCGTTCCTGATCCGTTATCGAGTACGTACATACAGATCAACGAATCCTCGATCCTGAAATCGATACACACTTTCGTCGCGTGTCCGTGCCGGAGCGCATTCGTCAGCGCTTCCTGGACAGTTCTATAGAGGATCAGGTCTATTTCCTCACCGAATGAAAGCGGCATATTCCCCGATTCAATATTAACGGCGACACCCGTCGTTTCCTCGAAAATGCCCTTGATCTTGTAGATTGCCCTTAAGCCCTTTTCGCGTTCGCCTCCCAACGTTCTGAGCGCCCGCAATGCTTTGCGCGTCTCCTGCAATCCTTCCTGAGCCTGAATACGGGCCGTCAGGCAGGTCTCACCGGTTTTCTCGGGATTTTGGCATCCGGTAATGATAGTGGAATCCATCAACGCTATGATGTTGGTGAAAATATACCCGGAAATATCGTGGATCTCTCGCGAGATTCGGTACCGTTCTTTTTTTGTCGCGACTTCGTCAGCCGTTCGGGCATAGCTTTGGAGGCTTTGGTTAAACTCGCTCAGTTTAGTGATATTACCGTGAAGATGACCGATTTGCCGGTCCGCTTTGTCAATTTCCACGCAAAGCATTTTTAGCGTCGAGGTAAATATGCAGCACAAACAGAGTATGACGGCGAATAAAAATTGTTCGTCCGCCCGGATGCTGGCAAACTGTGAATTGAGCAGATTTTCACCGAGAAACGCGGATATACCCTGGAGCAGGGTAAAGACTATCGCGAGCGGCACGGTGACAATCAGATTCCATGGCCACTTAAATCGCTCCGAGAGGGCGACGAGAAACGCTCCGTACATCCAAATTCTGATCGTCAGGTAATCCGTTAGGGAATAATCTACCAGTATCATGGAAGATACGGCGAGAAAAAAAAGAATCAGGCTGCTGACGAAATTTGTTGAAAAAATTAATAATATCGTCGAAAGTATGGTACAGCCATAAAAGATGTAAAAGGTAAGGTAGAAATCTTTCGGGTAATATGCAGAATGGTATCCGGTTACGAAAAAAGTAAAACTTGTTAAAAAGAAAACCAGTATCATGCAAAGTATACCTGCGCGAAAAAAAAACAATGAACCTGATTTCTTGTGTACTGGCATGATATCAGGATACTTCACTTTTACGGTTTCAGCCAGAACTAACGATACGTAATGCACTCAGTACAAATGTACCGGTCATATCCGGTATTTTTGTCTCTTTCGATTTGAATAAAACGACCATATCGTTACTATAAGCACGAGACTCAGCAATTTGAGGAGTCTCGTGTAAATCACAGGAGGATTGTATATGAAGAAACTGATTGGTTTTCTTGCTATCGCGATCGTGCTCGTTTCTCTCGGCGCTTGCAGCAAGCAAAAGACAGAAGCAAAAGCAATGAGCTCGAAAGGGCCCGTTACGCTCACGGTTTGGTGCTGGGACCCGAACTTCAATGTCTATTCGATGAATGAAGCCGCAAAAATTTACAAGACGATTAACCCGAACGTTACCGTCAACGTCGTTGAGACTTCCGGAGACGATCTTCAGCAGAAGCTCACCACGGCTCTTTCCGCAAAGGCTACCGATACCTTGCCGGATATTATCCTGATGCAGGACAATTCGGCGCAAAAGAATATCCTTACGTATCCCGATGCCTTTTACGACCTTACCGGAAAAGTCGATCTCTCGAAATTCTCGCAGTTCAAGGTTGATGTCTCGACCGTTAACGGAAAGAACTACGGAGTTCCGTTTGATAACGGCGCCACCGCAACCTTCCTCCGGACTGACTATATCGAAAAAGCCGGACTGAAAGTTTCCGATTTCCAGAATATCACCTGGGAGCGTTTCATCGAACTCGGAAAGATCGTGAAAGCCAAGACCGGCGTCGCGATGATTTCTTCAATCGCTAACTCACCTGACCTGATCATGATCATGCTCCAGAGCTCCGGCTCATGGGTGTTCGACGCTAACGGAAAGACCACTATCGCCAACAACGCCACAATGAAAGAAATCGTCAAGGTCTATAAGTCGATGATCGACTCCGGCATCATGAAGCTCGTTACCGACTGGAACGAGTATACCTCGACGCTGACCTCGGGCACGATCGCTTCGACGGTTAACGGCGTCTGGATCGTTGGAACGATACAGGGAGCGAAGGATCAAAGCGGTAAGTGGGCCGTAGTGAACACTCCTCGCCTAGGCGCTGTCGCGGCATCGGTCAACGCATCGAGTAACGGTGGTTCCGGATGGATGGTTCTCGCAAGCTCCAAGCATCCCGATGTGGCCGCAGATTTCCTCGGAAAGACCTTCGCCGGAAGCGTAGAGCTCTACCAGACGATTCTTCCTACTGCAGGTGCCATTTCGACTTGGGCACCCGCGGCGACTGGCGCAGTTTATAACGAACCGCAGGCATTCTTCGGCGGCCAGAAAATTTATTCTGACATCATTGGCTATTCCGCAAACGTGCCGAAAGTCAAATACGGCGTATACAATTATGAGGCGCGCGACGCTGTCGCAACCGCTATCCAGGCGGTCCTCAAGGGCGAAGACATTGATAAGGCACTCGCCACCGCTCAAAAGAGCGTTGAATTCCTTATTAGCCAATAATTCTACAAGCTGACTGAACTCCGCAGGGGTCGTCCTGAAAGACCCCTGCTACTTTACTCTCGGGAGGTACACTGTGCAACAACTCAGCTTGACCAAGAAAATAAATTTATTTGGATGGCTTTTCGTTATACCCGCCGCAATCATGATCGTCGTACTCAATTTCTATCCGATGTTTCAGGGCTTTCTCATGTCGCTCCAGTCGGGCTCGGGAAATAATCTGAAATTTACCGGAATCAGCAATTACCGGCGCCTTTTCCAGGATCCTCTTTTTATCAAGTCTGTCGGAAACGTACTTATTTATCTGGTGTTTCAGGTTCCTATAATGCTTTTGCTCGCATTGATCCTCGCTTCGATACTCAATGATAAAAAACTCAGGTTTAAGGGACTTTTCAGGACAATCATTTTTCTTCCGTGCGCGACGGCCCTTGTTTCGTCGGCAATGATATTTCGATCTCTTTTTTCCGTTGACGGATTCGTTAACACGATGCTCCTTCACCTGGGAGTTTTCCAGGAGCCTTTTGCATGGCTTTCAGACCCCACCTGGGCGAAGGTCATTATCGTTGTGGCTATCACCTGGCGATGGACAGGATATAATATGATTTTCTATCTTGCGGGGCTTCAGAACATTAACTATGAAATTTATGAGGCAGCGCGCATCGACGGAGCGTCCGCCTTTTCTCAATTTACCAAGATCACGCTACCACTTCTCAAACCGGTCATCATTCTTACCACGATCATGTCGACTAATGGTACTCTCCAGCTTTTCGACGAAGTTAAAAACATCACGAACGGCGGACCTGCGATGGAGACGTTGACGACCTCGCAATATATATATAACCTTTCGTTCGTATACAGTCCGAGGTTCGGTTACGCGGCGACGGTATCGTACGCAATTTTCATCATGGTCGCGATTCTTGCCTTCGCGCAGATAAAGGTCGGGGAGAAAAAATGAAGTACAAAATAAATGTGATGAATAATTTTTTCAAGTATGCTTTTCTCATCATAGTATCGCTTTTTTCGATCTTTCCATTTTACTGGATGATCGTGTCCGCGACAAATACGAGCATCGATATTGTCGCGGGGAAACTTTCGGTGGGCATGTATCTGATCGAAAACGTAAAGACACTCATAAAGACCGTTCATCTCGGTAACGCGTTCTGGAATTCGCTGAAGAACGCGACGATAGGCACCCTCGCAAGTCTCGTCGTTTGCTCCATGGCAGGTTACGGTTTCCAGATTTACCGCGACAAGGGAAAGGACAATCTGATGAATCTCCTTCTCCTCTCGATGATGGTTCCTTTCGCGACAACGATGGTTCCCCTGTTCCGTATGTTCAGCACTGCGCACCTCCTGAACACGCTGACCGGATTTATCCTTCCGTCGGTGTCGACAGCGTTTCTCATTTTCTTTTTCAGGCAGAACTCGAAGTCTTTTCCCATCGAAGTGGTTCACTCGGCGCGTGTTGACGGGCTTGGGGAGTTCGGTATTTTTCTCAAGATTTATGTACCGATCATGGCCCCGACATTCGCCGCGGCTGCGATCGTTACGTTCATGAATAACTGGAACAGTTATCTGTGGCCGCTTATCGTCATGCAGAGTCAGCAAAGCCAGACGATGCCCCTTTTGATTTCGGGGCTTATCGCAGGATACACGACGAACTACGGTATTCTCATGCTTGCGGTAACGGTTTGTACGCTGCCAACCGTTATTTTGTTCTTTACCCAGCAGAAACGTTTCGTCGAGGGCGTACTTGGCGCGGTAAAATAAGGAAAAGGATACTTTCGTATGAATGCAGTAAACGCACATTTTAAGCCCTGGCAGGCGCCGGAACACAGCGGGTTCAATCGCATACCGATGCACGGATTGTCGTTCCCTTTCGGGAGCGGCTCCGATGCCCTCTCTGATGCTCTCGGCGGTCCGCTCAATCGAGATCTGTCGAAAAACGCCTGGTACTTGAGTCTTGATGGAACTTGGGATTTTCATCTTTTTCCGTCGCCGGACGCGGTAAGCGAAGACTCCTTTGGTGTGGATACGACAGCTGTCAATGCAATTGGCAGCGATGGCGCGTTCTGGAAACCGATTCTGGTACCGGGAACCTGGACCGTGCAGGGCTGGGACAAACCGCATTATACGAATGTCATCATGCCCTTCGCGGGAGTTCCTCCTGAAACACCCGCTGAAAATCCGACCGGCGTGTACCGAAGAAAATTCACCCTGCCAATCGGTTGGGAAGGGCGCCGTATTGTTTTCAGAGCAGGCAGCGCCGAAAGCTACCTTGAAGTTTATTTAAATGGAACAATGGCCGGCTCGTCGAAAGATACGCGGCTCCCGGCCGAATTCGACATTACCGATCTCGTCAAGGCGGGGGAGAATTCCATCGCTCTGATAGTTGTGCGGTATTCCGACGCGAGCTATATTGAAGATCAGGATCAGTGGTGGTTCGGCGGACTCCATCGAAGCGTATGCCTCTACAGCACTACTCACGTTTATATCGCCGATGCTGATATTCGTCCGACTCTCGCTGTCGGGTTTCTTTCAGGTAGCGTCGTCACTCGCGTGACTGTTGGCTACGGATCGCGTGCATCAGGCAACGAAGCGGCGACAGTACGCCTTTCTCTCATGTCACCGGACGGGAAGATCTTGGCAACTTCAGACCTCGCTGTCGATCCCCTGTATCAGCGGAGCAGGCGCGAAGTTCTTTTTTCGATGCCGGTCGATCGGCCTCTTTTATGGAACCATGAAACGCCGAATTTATACGCAGCCGTCATCACACTCCTCGACGGTGAGGGAAAAGAAATCGAAAGCCGCGCGTGCCGATTCGGATTTAGATCGATAGAGATTTCGAAGCGAAGCTTGCTTATCAACGGCAAGCGAGTGCTCATCAAGGGCGTAAACCGTCATGAGCACGACGACTGTATGGCAAAGACGCTGTCGACGGAAAGCATGCTCGAGGATATTCTTCTCATGAAGCGTCATAATTTTAACGCTGTCAGGACAAGTCATTATCCGAACGATGAGCGCTGGTACGAATTGTGCGACGAGTATGGGCTCTATGTGATGGACGAGGCGAATATCGAGAACCATGCATATTACGACCACATAAGCCGGGATAGCCGGTGGGCCGCGGCTTATCTCGAGCGGGTTCAGCGGATGGTACTGCGCGACAAGAATCATGCGTCGATAATCGTATGGTCGCTCGGGAACGAGAGCGGGTATGGGCAAAATCATGATCTTTTAGCTGCATGGATACGCCGTTTTGATCCGTCCAGGCCAATTCATTACGAGGGCGGCGTTCGCCCTGAGTGGGGACAGGGCTGGCATACGATAGACAGTCTGCGGCGAGGAAAGAACGTTACCGATCTTGTCTGCCCGATGTATCCGTCCATCGAGCTTCTAAGGGAATGGGACTTGACGATTGATGCGTCGGAAGACGAGCGTCCTCTTATCATGTGCGAGTACAGTCATGGCATGGGAAACTCAAACGGAAGCCTTTCGGATTACTGGAAGGCGATCGAGTCCTCTCGCGGCATTCAGGGCGGTTTTATCTGGGATTGGATAGATCAGGGAATTCTCGTTGATGTTGAAGGCAAACCGGTTGGACCGCGTGGAAAGAACGCTGCCGCATACGGTCCCAAAGGCGCGCCAAAATCGCTCGTTTCGCCTGCCTGGCGGTATGGCGGAGATTTCGGCGACACGCCAGGTGATCTCGATTTTTGCCTCAATGGTCTTTTGTTTCCGGATCGTTCGGTTAAGCCTGCGATGGCAGAATGTTTTAAGCTTTTTCAGCCATTTCGCATAACGTCCGTTCATCCCTGTTCCGGTCGGTTTTTGCTCGAAAACCGCCTCGATTTTACAGATTCCTCGAACTTTTCGCTGTCATGGCGCCTCGTCTCCGATGGAGACTCGTCACCCGAATTTTCAGGAACCATCAATTTTCCTGTCCTTCCTCCCGGTGAAAAAACTGAAATTAACTTGGCGGAACTTGCAGAAAGCGAAATCCGAGAAATTTTATGGACGCATGAGTGCTTTATTCACTTTGATGTTTCTCTTGCCAAACCTCTGTGTTGGGCACCCGCTGGTCATCGGATCGGCTGGGAAGAACTTTCGCTGACCTCTGCATTGCCCTTTGCCTTGCCTTTCGCATCGCCTGTTGGCGCGAAAAAGGAGGCAGGCCGCTCTCTCTCTTCGGACGGACGGCTCGTGATTTCGGGAACGAGTTACTCCGCCGAAATTTCGGCGAATGGTTTTCTTTCATCTTTTAGCGGCATTAAATCCGGAACGGAATTTCTTTCAGGACCGCTTGCCATGAACGTGTTCCGCGCCCCGACTGAAAATGACGGACTCAAGAACTTTGCGGAGGTTAGGGGAAAGCCCGGCTATGAATTTTATTATGAACCAAAGGCTGTATATCCCTGGATCGACAACAGGATTGACGAGTTGTCGTTTACTCTCGAACTCTGCCAGAACAGCCAGTATGCGCAAGACGGCGGAATGCTCCGCATCGCGCATCGGGTAACTACTATCACCGGTGTGGCCATCGGAAAATTCGTGCAGGACTGGAGATTCGCCGAGAATCGTGCAGTCGGAACGTTTACTTTCGAGCTCGATGATACTGTTCCCGAATATCCGCGAGTGGGTCTTTCATGCCATCTTCCGTTATGTTGGAATACGGTTTCCTGGTTTGGCCGCGGTCCCGGCGAAAACTATCCCGACCGTAAAGCAGGATCGGCTATTGGCACATATCAGTGCGCTGTTGACGCATTGTACGTTCCGTATACTGTTCCGCAGGAAAATGGATGCAGGACTGATGTTCGCCGCATCGATTTCGTTCACTCTGAGAACGACAAGGCGTCGTCAGGTGAACGCATCAGAATCGAAACAGCCGAACCCTGCGCTTTCGGCGTAAGCCGGTTTGAGAGCGCCGATATGTGGAATGCCCGTCATGCGGATGAGCTCGTACCGATTGATGGGGCTATCCTTTTTCTTGATGCGGCAATGCGGGGCGTAGGGACTGCAACATGCGGACCGGATACCCGCGAAGAATACCGCGTTCGGCCCGGTGTGTATCGCATGACCCTTGCGTTCAGTATTGGCTGATTCAAGTCGTATGTAAGCAACCCTGTACGCTGGGCGCGATTATGTATAGAATAATGCATTATGAAATCATCTGTTGCCGGTCGTCTTGTCATAGGCATAGACCCGGGTCTTGCCTCTACGGGATACGGTATTGTCGCGTTTCGCTCAAACCGGCTTGTATACGTCGCTCATGGAGTAATTAAAACTTCTCCCGAGAGCATCCATCAGGATCGACTGCTTATAATTTTCAGGGAATTAAACGCTGTCCTCGATACCTATGCGCCGTTTGAGGCCGGGATGGAAACTCTCTATTTTGCAAAGAACGTTTCAAGCGCCATGAGCGTCGCAGAGGCACGGGGAGTGGTTACTCTTGCGCTGGCTCTGCGCGGCATACCGCTAGGCGAATATACACCACATGGAATAAAACAGGCCGTCGTCGGCATCGCTCGAGCAGACAAAAAACAGGTGCAGGAATCAGTCCGCCTTCTGTTGGGTCTTCCTGAAATTCCCAAACCCGACCATGCCGCGGACGCCCTTGCCGCCGCCATCACCAGAATCAATACAGCAATTTTTACGTTACCCGGGGTTTGATCCCGGCGAGGGTCTGACCTCGAAGGCCCCCTGCCTTGCAAATACCGGTTAAAACAGGGATAATGACGGCATGTTTAACAGCATTTCAGGGACTATTACATATAAAAATACCAATAGCTTGTTTATTGAGAATTCCGGTATTGAATGGGATTTTTTCGTTCCAAGTCTGAGTCTGGATTCGTTTGGAACGCTCGGTAGCGAGACAAAGGTGTATGCCTGGCTCTATCACCGCGAAGATGCGATGCGGCTTTTTGGTTTTACGTCTGTACACGAGCGGGATTTATTCATCGATCTGATGAAAGTAGACGGGATTGGCCCGAAGCAGGCTATCAAGATACTTTCGAGTATCCCGGTAAATGATCTTGAAGCGGCACTAGACGCCGAGGATCTTGGGCGGCTTGAATCGGCGCCCGGGATCGGAAAGAAAACCGCGCAAAAAATGATTCTGGCGCTCAAGGGTAAACTCACTCATATCGACGACTCCCCAAGCAGACGACCCCAGGATAAAAAGGCCGAACACGAGGATATTGTCGTGGCCCTTACAAATATGGGCTTTGACCGAAAAATGGCAATCGGTGCCGTAGAGGATGCGGTTCGGGATCTGAAAACATCGGCGTTGACGGGTTCAGCGAATGGAGTGTCGGGCGAAACTGCTAGCACAGTCGCGAGCAGTGGCGCGGGCAAGGCGCTTGAACAGGAAATATTCAGGCGGGCTATAGTCGCCTTGAGTTCATAAAGGGATTTATCGGCAATGGATAATGGCGAAGAGAGAATCGTGAGAAGCGAATCCTTTCCTGACGACGAACGCGACAGGGCCCTGCGTCCCCATGTTCTCGCGGATTTTCAGGGGCAGGAACAAATCAAGCAAAACCTTGCAGTTTTCATTCAGGCCGCCCGCGAACGGAGCGAAAGCCTCGATCATCTTTTCTTGATAGGTCCGCCCGGTCTTGGGAAGACAACGCTTGCGCAAATTACCGCAAACGAGCTTGGCGTCGATTTCAAGGTAACCAGCGCGCCCGCGCTCGACAAACCGAAAGATCTCGCCGGCATTCTGACTACCGTCACCGAGCGGACGGTTTTTTTTATCGACGAAATTCATCGCCTTAAACCCGCGATCGAGGAAATGCTCTATATCGCGATGGAAGATTACGAGCTTGACTGGATAATAGGGGCGGGACCGAGCGCACGAACCGTGCGCATACCGATTCCTCCGTTTACGCTTATCGGCGCCACTACCCGCGCGGGAATGGTCTCAAGTCCGCTCATCAGCCGATTCGGAATCGTGCAGCGGTTCGCTTTTTACACCGATGCCGAACTTACTTCAATTATTTGCCGTTCCGCGGGAATTCTTGGCGTCTCGATCAATTCGGACGCGGCAAATGCGCTCGCCCGATGCTCTCGGGGTACTCCGCGCGTCGCGAACCGTCTTCTTCGGCGCATGAGAGATTTCGCGCAGGTACTTGGGGACGGAACGGTAACCACCGCAGTCGTCGCCTCGGGGCTTGAAAAACTCGAGATCGACTGCCTGGGGCTCGAACGATACGACCGCGAAATTCTGTCTTCGATAATCATGAATTACGGAGGCGGGCCAGTCGGGGCGGAGACTCTCGCGATCTCGGTGGGCGAAGCGCTTGATACGCTTGAGGACTATTACGAACCGTACCTGATACAGGCCGGGCTATTGCAGCGCACGCCGCGCGGCCGCATGGTAACGGATCGCGCCTATGCCCATCTTGGCTTGCATAAAAACACTACCGTAAAAGAGAAAACCGATGCTAACGAAAGACTTTTATTTTGATCTTCCCGAAGAGCTGATAGCGCAAAAACCGAGTTCCGAACGCGGTATGGACCGTTTGCTTCGGCTCGACCGGGCAACAGGTCAAGCCTCCGATCGTCTTTTTACCGATATCGTGTCGCTCGTGAAACCCGGCACGCTCATGGTTTTCAATGATTCAAAAGTTCGTCGTGCGCGTATTTACGCAACGGCCGACTCAAGCGGAACTCCCGCAGAATTTCTTTTAATTTCCATGTACCGAATTGACGGGAAAGAAATCGGTACGGTTTGGAAGGCGATGGTCAGAAACGCCAAGCGGCATAAAGCCGGCAGATCCTACACATTAATCGACGGAACCAAAGCGAGTATTGTTGAGGATAGCCAAAGCAATCTCGATAAAACCGAATTTCGTCTGCTCGAGTTCGGCCACCCGATCGACGACATCTGGCTCGAAAAGAACGGACATTTGCCCCTTCCTCCGTATATTCACCGCGAGGACGAGACGGAAGATGCGGACCGTTATCAAACCGTGTATTCGAAAAACGTCGGTTCCGTGGCCGCGCCCACCGCGGGCTTGCACTTTACTGAGGAGATACTTTCTGCCCTCGACGCCCATGGAGTCGAGCGCGCGAGCGTTACCCTTCACGTGGGGCTCGGAACTTTTTTGCCCGTGCGCACGGACAGCATTGAAGATCATGTGATGCACGAAGAATCCTTTTCGGTTTCGGCAGTCACTGCGGAAAAAGTCGAGCGTGCCAAAAGGGAAGGGCGGCCGGTGCTCGCGGTCGGAACGACCAGCATTCGCACGCTTGAGTCCGCATGGAACATACAGAATGGCTGCCTTGAAACGGGCGAGAATTCCACGCGGATTTTTATATATCCCGGATATGCATTTAAAGTCGTCGATCAGGTGTTTACCAACTTTCATACGCCCGAATCAACGTTATTGATGCTCGTCTCCGCTTTTGCGGGAAAAGACAAAATATTTAAGGCCTATGCTCACGCCATACATGAAAAATACCGTTTTTTCTCGTATGGAGACTCAATGCTAATTCAATAATTTCAGAAAAAATTATGTCAGCATTTTTAACGATTCTTCGAGAAGGTTGAAAAGGCATTTTCGTTCGTAGGATGGCGGGTATAGAGTCTTGTCAAAGAAAAGTTCCGCCTTATCCATGAGAATGATAATATCTTTTTCTGAAAGCGGCAGCGACCTTCCTATCATCAGGTTTTCGAATTCTCTTTTTCTGAAAAAGAATTTGCCCGCATAGGCTATGCGTATGTCGGAAAGAATATTTTTTTGCGATTTTGCGAGAAATGCGAAACCCGCGGTAGTTCCGGAAATAATTCCCGAACGGCTGATTCTTGTATAGTTTGATATATCCCACGTTTCGGTCGGTATTCGTATGCGGCTTATAAATTCGGCATTTTTATGCTGTTCTCGTCCGGTATTAGAAAAATACCGCGACATTGGAATCCAGAATGCATCGAAGGCAGTTCTGATTTCCAATTGCGCGTCAAGCGCCAAAAGCGGGGCGAAGGCCGAAAGCCGCTGGCCTTTTGCCGCGATGTTTCCGCCAAGAGTCGCGATCGAGCGGATTCCCGGATTCCCGATAGTCCGTACGGCTTCGTATAGTACCTCGGGAATATTTTTTTTACCTATCTGAAGGATATTTCCGAGGGTGACGCAGGGGCCGAACTCGAGATATCTCTCAGTCTTGCTCATCGTGCTCAGTTCGGGAACCTGGGCGAGCGCGAGGACATTCGCGGGAAGCTGCAGAGTTCTTCCCGTTTGCCTCCGCGCGATTTCCGTGCAACCCGCGACGATTGAAACTCCGGTGATATTTTTTAAAATCATCTGTACTTCCGAAACGGATGCGGCATGATATATAGTTGTGTATTTATTTAACATTTTGCCTCTTGCGTCGGATATTGCCTGATTGAAGCACGCCCTCGATCAAGCTTTCCAGATCGGTGCATCTGCACATATTTCCGGAAAAATGTCCCTTGACAATATCCTTTGTCGCCCGAGTGTCAGAGGTGAGAATGGTATGAGCAATCAATATTTTTCCTGCATTGCAAAATCCGCACATAGTTACGCCCGCCGCAGCGAAACCTTTGATGATATCGTCGTAGTCATCCGTTTCCCTGAAACCTTCGATTGTCACTATCGACATGTTTCGTACCTGAAATACCGGAACGATGCATGATGGAACGGGATTGTCGCCAACCAAAACCATACAGGAACCGCATCTCCCCGTGAGACAGCTTTCTTTGCTTTCTAGCAATTTGAAATTTTTTCGTAGAATGTGCACGAGACGTTCTCCGGGATTTGAATCGATGTATACGGCCTTACCATTGAGCTCAAAGGGAATTATCATTCTGATTTCTCCGTTATTTCCAGGATTTCATAGATATATCTTGGATCAAGCGGAATCGAGCAGATCTGCTTGCCGGTTATCTGCGCGAGCGCTGCGGCGTATGCGGCCGGGATCAGGTTTAGCGCTATCGAGCCCAGGCCCCGAGGAGTTTCGTCGGAGTCAAGAAAAGAGACCGACATTGACGAAATGACATCGGGTGACAGTATTTCGTACTGAACGCTATCGCTTGGCGCGAGCCTTCCTTCTTTACTAATTATATGTTCGGCGAGCAACTTCGATAGCGCAACGGGGATTGTTTTTCGAAGGGTTGTGGCCGCAGCGTTCTTGTTATAGATTTTTCCGGGATCGCTCGCGATCCATATTCCCCGAATAGTCGTGTTGTAGAGTATCGGATCCATCTCAAGTTCTATGACGCATGCTGCGGGGGTGATGGAAATAAAAGGTTTTCCCTTCAGGGCGGTGGCGTTCCAGTCATCGTTTTTCGGCGATTTATACGTTTTCTTTACTGTAATGGGAAGGGGTTGCCTGAACCGCTGTTTTTGAATCGTGGAACAGCATTTGTCGACGAGGGGTGCTAATATGATGATTTTGCTGGAAAGGGTATCCGGGCCGGTGCTTGACATGATATCGGTATTTATTCCGGTAAAACTGATCATGTGTTCTTCAATGCCCAATTTTTCTGCCGTGATCTTTTTGAGAATCTGCTGCATCGCTGATGAGTGAAAACCGGTTTTAATATGCACTTGTCCGTCCGTCTCGATGGTGATTTCGACCGAGTACGCGCTGTTTTCGTAGGTCTTTCCAAGGAACCCGTTTCCCTGATATCCGATGGCGACCGCAATTCCGCGCAACGGGCCATCATGGTATCCTGTACGCTTTTTATTAAGCAATTCGTATGCCGTATGCTTTCGCGGAAAATCGCTTTCCGAGCAGACAATGTTGAAAAGTTCGGGAAAACGCAGGTTCTCTGTCAGCTCGCTTCCGGTGATCGTAAGGTGACCTTTGTCGATCAGATTCAGAATTTTCCATTCGACCGGAGAGGCTCCGATGTCCGAGAGTATTTGCGCGATGTGCGTTTCGAGAGCGAAGAACGTCTGTGCTTCGCCCCAGCCCAGAAGGACGCCCATCGGGGGCAGATTAGTCTTGAGTGCGAACACTTCAACCCGCCAGGCTTTTATCGCATAGAAACCCGTTGCGCTAACTGCCATGCGGTCTATAATTTCGTCTATCAAGGGACCGGAGGATCCGGAGTTTATCAGGATTCTGACGCTCATCGCATCGATGGAGCCGTCCTCCGCGATTGAGGTTCTGTATCGTATTTGTACGGGCGCCGATTTTCCCGAAAAAAGAAAATCCTCCTGCCGCGAGAAACAGAGCTTTACCGGTTGTTTGCTCAAGACCGCGGCGAGAGAGGCCTGCGCGGACAACAGTGACGGATACCATAGCTTTCCGTCCATCGACTCACCGAGAGAAGTCGGCGTTACCGTTATTTCCTCGGGATCAAGATCGAGAACCGCCGAAACTGTGGATCGCACGTGAAAGGGCCATTGCGTCGCGGTATGAATATCGAGCTTCTCTTTATTGAACCGCACAATCGTTCCGAGCGGTTCGGCGTAATGATGATCCTGGGGACCGATGTCGCTTGTGCTTTCGAAAACCCGCGAAGAATTCGAAAGAAACGCCTCGGGATCCCCATGCGTAATAATTCGCTTCCCCAGGATTTGAGACGATGCGAATTTTTCGCCGAACGCTAGAGGTTCGAGCGTTTCCGATTCGATGAGCACTTCGGAAACAAGCTCATGCACTATATCAAGATCAGGACCTACGATTATACCAAGCGGTTCGCCAAAATATTGTATGTCGTACGCGGCGAAAATCGGGATTGTCGTGCCCATGGCGGACAGTTTGTTTTCTCCTGGAATATCGGTAGCGGTATACATAAAATAGCCATCGGGAAGAACGGGCTGCTTGATGTCAACGAGACGTCCTCTTTGAATGGACGAGCGTATCAAAACGCCAAAATTCTGCTCCGGAAATTCGATATCGGTTACGAAGGTCCCCGTCATATGCGCGTTTTCCCATAATGACGGGTTCCCGTCTTTATGACCGTATCGATAACTCGCTTGACCATATCGCCTGTCATATCGGGCCAGAGGGGCAAGGTGATCGTACTTTTATACCTCATGGAAGCCTGCGGAAAATGTTCCGGTAAAAGGCCATAGCGCTTTTTGCACCAGGTCATTTCGTAATGCGGGATAAAGTGCATGGAAATTCCGAGGCCTGCTTCCTGCAGCTCATTGGCGAACTCGTCGCGGTCACAGTCAAGCTTTTCGAGATCGAGACCAAGAAGATAGAGATGCCAGGCGTTTCCGGGACCGTCTGGCGGAAGGGTTATAAAATCGTATGCTGAAAATGCGTCGTTAAAAAATTTTACGATCCTGGATCGCTTGACGAAAAAATCGTCGGCCTTCTTCAGTTGCTCGCGGCCGATGGCTGCCAATATATCGGGTAAATTGAATTTCCATCCTTCCTCGACGACGTCATATTTCCATGACGCGGTCTTTGACGTGTACCTGTCCCATACGGTTCTGTCGATGCCGTGCGATCTCATCGTCCGTATGCGCTTCGCGGCATTTTCATCGCGGACTGCTATCATGCCGCCTTCGCCGGTCGTAATGGTTTTGGTCGCGTAAAAAGAAAAGACCCCCGCGTCGCCAAGCGTTCCCGCGAAGCCGTCTTCGGTGCGCGAGGGAAACGAGTGGGCCGCGTCCTCGATTACCTTGACGCCGTACCGGTCTGCGATTGAGCGAATCGCTTTCATGTCGCACACATTGCCCGCGATATGCACGGGAACGATTGCCTTTATCGATGAATCATTTTTCAGCGCATTTTCAATTTTTTCGCAGTCGATGTTATAGCTGTTTTTTTCGATATCGACATACGTTATTTCCGCACCCAGATGCCGCGCGCTCGTGGCCGTCGACACAAAAGTATAGGGCGTGGTAATTATTTTAGTACCCTGTCCGACGCCGAATGCGTCCATTGCGAGCATCAGACCCGAGCTTGCGCTGTTTACGCCCAGACAGCACGGGCTGCCGATAAATTCGGTAAATTCATTTTCAAACGCGATTGCTTCTTTGCCCGTAGTAAGCCATCCCGAGCGTATGACCCGAATGACGGCTTCTTCCTCGGCTTGCGAAAACGAGGGCCGAAAAAAAGGAATAAAGTCGGAATCAGCCATGGGTAACCTCGAGGAGGGACGGAATCGAAGCGCAAAGCGCTGAAATCATGCTTTCCTTGTCGCGGTACAGTTTTTCGCCTGAGGGCAAAAATATGCAATAAGGTTTGAGGGCGAGAAGAAGTTTCGACGTATCTGGTAAAGCCGGTTCTTTCGTTTGCACAAGCTTCAGTATTCGGGGGAATTCAGTTTTAACCGGTTCTTCGTTCGATGACCACAAGGGTTCGTTATTACGCTCTCCGGGTCTGGGCCCAATGATTGAAATCGAAATTTCCCTGCCGGGCTCATATCCCATAAAGCGGATGAGCTGTTCAGCCACGTCATAAATTTTTACGGGTTCTCCCATATCAAGCAGATATGATTCTCCGTTCACTCCGACGCCGCCGGTTTTAAGAACGAGAGAGCACGCTTCCGGAATGGTCATGAAAAAGCGGACCATGTCAGGATCGGTAACGGTAACGGGGCCGCCTTTTTGTATCTGGTCGATAAACAGAGGCAAGATAGACCCTCTCGAACCGAGCACGTTTCCAAAACGGACAAACATATAGGACTCATTGTGTTCTGAATCCGGTTTGTCCGAAGCCTTTTTGGCGGCTTCGATAACGAGCCGTTCGCATATCATTTTTGACGCGCCGTAGATCGAAACGGGATCGACTGCCTTGTCGGTTGAAATTAATACAAAACGCCTGACATTCGCTTCGAGGCACGCGTCAAGAAGGTTGGCGGTTCCGAAGACGTTGTTTTCCATTACGGCGACCGGATTCGCTTCCATCAGGGGCACATGCTTGTAAGCCGCGGCGTGGAACACTACGTCGCACTTGAGCTGCTTGATAATATAGCGCATGTATTCACGGTCTTTAAGCTCGCCGATTACCGGTACGATCGTAGCTTTTTCGCCGACGCCGCCTTCCTGCAAAAGCCTCAGTTCCCGGTCAATCTGGTAAATTGAATTTTCTCCGTGACCGAAAAGATAGATGCGCTGTGCGCCTCCCGAAAGGAGCTGGCGTGCGATTTCGCTGCCGATCGAACCGCCGGCTCCGGTGATGAGTACGCGCTTTCCTCGAAGGTATGCAATGCTTTTTTTGAGATTGATGGTAACAGGGGCACGGCCGAGAAGGTCCTGCGGATTGATATCGCGGGCCTGAATCAGGTGTGCCTGTCCCTCGAGGATCTGCGCCACGCCGGGGAGCAGTCTGATGCGACTGAAGCCTGCGGCTTTCAGCACGCTGTAAATTTCGCGTAATGCTTCCGGACTCGCGCTCGGAATGGCTATGAGCGCTTCGTCTTTTGGACCGATGCGCACAAGGCGGGCTATTTGTCTGATTGGACCGAGTATGGGAACTCCGTCGATAGATTTTCCGATTTTCAGAGCATCATCGTCCAGAAAGGCGATGACTGTCCCGAAAATCCCTTTTTCGCGGATTTCCCGCGCTACCATGGTGCCGGCGAGTCCGGCGCCGATAATATAGATATTCGTTTCGGAATAATCCCGTGTCATTTTATTTTTGGCCTATTACCTCGAATGCGAGATCGATGAGAAAAGACTCATCATACATGTCAAGTTTTACTTTGGCACGTCCTTTTCTCTTATCGACCTTTATTATCCTTCCTTCAAGTCCTTTTAAAGGACCTTCCGCAACTTGAATTCGGTCATTTTCGTCAAAACGCACTTTCGATTTGTCGGCAATCGCATTTCCAAAAGACATAAAGTGCTTTAATGTTGCAAGATCCCGGCCTTCAAGCGGTTGTGGTTGACGGTTTTCGGGTAAAAAACGGTAAAATCCCGGCGTTGTGCGCAATGTCCAATATAATGGAACATCAAGCTCGGGAACCTCAAGGAAAATGTATCCGGGGAAAACAGGCTCAAGCACGTTTTTAACTGTCCCTGCCTTTCGGATTGGCATATTCCGTCTCGGAAAAACAAGATGAGTTTTTTCAACCTGTTCAGGATTAAATGATTGATTTGCACGTTTTATATACACTTCTTCAGATCTGGTTTTCACCTGGAGCGCATAATAGTTCATATAGTGCACAATAACATAGATATTCTGGAATGAAAATAGCCAAACTTCAGTCAAAAATCTCTCAGTTGATCGGTTTTACTACCGATATTCTAAAAAGAAATGGAGGGGATAATGCAAATCTCTAAGTCGCTGACATTCTGTTTTATTCTTTTATTTGTGCTTTCTGCGCTTTCCGCGGAAACAGTAACCATATCTGTCATACAGAATGAAACCGCCCCCTCAATAGCCTCCGATATGAGTCACACTATAGAAGATGAAATTTTAGGTTCATATTTTGATGCAGGACATATTGTTTCCAACTCCGATATCCGTTTTGACGGTATTCAGTTTACGGAAAAGAATTTCGGGATTAAGGAAGCTGCGCAGGGTTTTTCGGATTATTTGATTGCGATTCTTCTTAATTATAACCCTGTCGAAATTCATGATACGGAAAAGAAAACAAGCTGGGCCGAACTAACCAGTCTCGTTTGGAGAGTAGTGCGCGTTTCTGATTCAAAAATATTGGCTGAGAAAAGTATGGATATTAGCCAATTAAAAGTATTGGATTCTGATCCATATAAACAATCGCGAATCGTCGCAGATCAAGCGATCAAAGAAACTTTGGCGGTGATAGCGAAAGCGAAACAGGGGGGAGAAAACTAAATGAAACGTATATTTTCAATGATTGGTTGTTCTTTATTACTTGCGTTTGTGCCGATAACGTCCGTTTGGGCGGTATGGGAAGGTAACGCGGGAATAGCGACTACTTCTGAATTTCCGGGTACTGGTTTATATGCAAGAAGCGACATGTTCCCCAAAAATACCGTAGTCGAGATAGAAAACCTCGAAACTGAAATTACCGTTCGTGCGATTATTACTGGAACTTCCGGCGTTCCTGGACTTGTGGCCGTTCTTTCGCCAGAAACAGCCGCGGCTCTGAATATCCGGACTGGTTCGGTAAGTCGAGTACGCATATCGGTTCCTTCCGTTATTGAAAAAGCTGCGCGGGGCACTGCTACGGAAAGTACTCGTACGACAGCAGCCGATCCTGATATCAATCCCGCGGAAGCTGCAGCAGGTGCAGTCACAACCAGTGGAGGAACCGCTGTCATTCCAGCCGCCACAACGGTAATGCCTGGGCAACCAGTAATTCCGCCTGCTATTGCGCCTGCAGAAACTGGAATAACTGAAGCCAATGCTTCAGTTCCAAAAAATGATGATTTGACTTCAGCGGCTCCCGCTATACCCCTTGCAACAATTGCAGAATCCCCCGAAAATCCGTTAGTTTCTCTCGACGATATACCGAAATCGGACCCGGATGTTGGTAGCATAAATGATAAACCTGATGCATCAAGCATACACCCTGAGATTTTGGCCGAACCGGCGACTTCCACTGTGGAATCACCCGCTGAACCTGTTGATGCCGATGTGGTTCTTGTGCCGACAGAGCCTCATCCACCGGAGGTACCTACTGTAATCGATGAAGTACCGATCGCGGAAACAATTGTTCAACCTCAAATATCTGATGTACCCGTGCCTGTCGCGGAACCTGTATTGCCCGCAACCATCCAGGAAGTAACTCCTGCAGTGGAACCAGCAGTTGCGTCTGTACCAGTGCCTGCAACTGTTGTTCCGGTTACCGTTATTGAACCCGTGGCTCCAGTTGCCGCCGTTGCTCCCGTAGCAGCTGCAGCTCCCGTAGCAGCTGCAGCTCCCGTAGCAGCTGCAGCTCCCGTACCCGCTATAAAAAAGACTGCTGATATTGAACCTGCTAGCGATTTACCATTAATTAAGTCGTTGGTTAAGGGAAGTTATTATATTCAGATTGCAACAATGTCAGACACATCGCATGTACGGAATCTGTTTAATGCCTATGGCAAGAAATATCCCCTGGCGATTGAAAAAAGTACGGATAAAAGCGGTGATGTAATGAAAGTATATATTGGACCAGTCCAGAAAGACGAATACGGTGCAATACTTGACCGGTTTCAGAAATTGGGATTCAAAGATGCTTTTGTCAAGAAAGGACAATAAAAAGCGATGTTTAATCTTGATGACCTGAAAAAAATCGTTGAACGTTCTGAATTATTCAGGGATAAAGAAGTACACTTAACCATAATAGCCAATCCCGTAGCCGGCGGTTTTACAATCCGTAAAAAAGTTGATGAAAACATAGCAATGCTGAAATGCGCTCTTGCGTCGGTTGAGAATCGTCCGGTTGTTACACTATCCTGTTCCGCAGTTCTTCATATGACAAATTCGGCCGGGCATGCAAAAAACCTTGCGCGCTCGGTGCTCGAAATCGCCGCAGCGGAAACTTCGCCATCGACGGTATATCTGATAGTTACTGCCGGTGGTGATGGAACGAGCCTTGAAGTTCAGTGCGAATTGGCTAAAAAAATTCTTGAAGAAAAGAACGATACGCTCAGTGATCGTGTATGTATACTCAGACTTCCTTTTGGTACCGGAAATGACGGATCGGACGGCAGGAAGCTTGACGAAAGTCTTTTGTTGCTGACGAAAAAATCACATTTTGAAAAACAAAGCGCCGTGGTCGTTTATTCAAAAAATCATCCGGATATAGTTTCGTATTCCTTTAACATTGCCAGTATCGGGATCGATGCATTTGTGACTCACATGACCAATCGCGTTAAAAATTTGTTTCCCGGGGATTTTTATAAAATTTGGGTGGATCTAGCTTGCGTTTTTTATAACAGAATTTATCGTGTTGGGAAAATGTCAATTATCGCATTTGATGCAGAAGGCAAAACAGTAAAACAACATGTGGATAAAATGATTTTATACCTAATGGGAGCTTCCGGAAATAGAACATATGGTTCAAATCAAAAGATTCTTCCGGATGGCCGAAATGTGTGTGGTATTCATGAAATGTCTCTGGCAAAAAAACTCGCCATGAAAAAACACTTCAAGAATGGTACCCATATTTCATTTCCGGTAACCGAAATGTACTCAGCCTCAAAACTGGAAATCGGTTATTCCGAAAAAATACTTGTTCAGCTTGATGGGGAAGGCTGCTTGCTTGACGTAAATGATTTTCCTCTCGTAATGGAACTATCTAAACCCTTCATATCAGTGATTAAGCCAAACTGAGCGGAGCCTGGCAGTGGATCTTTTAAGCACCGTGGCAGAATTTATATTTCTTGCCGCTTCCGCATGGGCATGGTTCGTTTCTTCCTACTTTTGGAACCGATCGAACGACCTGAACGTTTTCCGGGGTAGCAGCGCTCATTTGGCCTGATTTTCCACCGGCCGCCGAAGTGCTGCCATTGAAAGAACCAAATGCGCTGTGCTGGGCGTTCACCGCGACCTGCTTGACCTGTCTGACCGGAGCCGCTTCGCCTTCCACACGAATTTTAACCAAAAATACTTTGGAAGCGATTTCAAGCCTGATATCGTCAAGCATTTTTTCGAATATATCAAAGCCTTCAAGCTTATACTCGGTCAGGGGATTCTTCTGCCCATAGGAACGCAGATATACAGCTTCTCTGAGCGATTCGAGATTTTCAAGATGATCAAGCCATTTTTTGTCGATTGCCTGCAGGTATTGATATTTTACGAATGTATTAATATTTTCCGGACCTGCAAGAGTCTTTTTCTGTTCTATATCATTATTGAAATTTTCGAGCAAAGCCGCTTTGCCAACCTCGCTGTTTCTTTGGCAAGACGTTATCTCTTCGTCGCTAAGCGCATATCCAAAATACTTTTTGAATTCTTCCTTTACCTTAGCAATTGAGTCTTCTTTTCCCTTTCGGTTAGATGAAAGGAAAGAATCAATGAAAGTTTCGATATAATCTTCCGCGGTCTCTATTACCCGGGCAACCAGATTTGTGTCAGAGAGAATGCTGTTGCGCTGATTATAGATATACGTGCGCTGTTCATTCAGGACGTCATCGTATTCAAGCAAGTGTTTGCGGATTTCAAAGTTTCGTTCCTCAACCCGTGTCTGCGCTTTTTCGATACTTTTGTTTAGCCAGGGATGAAATATCGGTTCGCCTGCTTCCATTCCGATTTTCGACATCAGCTTCTTCAGATTTTCGCCGCCGAACAAACGCATGAGATCATCGTCAAGAGAGATAAAAAAGCGTGAACGACCGGGGTCTCCCTGACGTCCCGAACGACCGCGAAGCTGATTGTCAATACGTCGGCTTTCATGCCGCTCTGTTCCGATTACATACAAACCACCGAGTGATTTGACTTCGTTATAGTCGTTTTGCCATTTTTTATATTCGTCTGCGTAAATCGCAGCGTATTGCTCGCTCGTCGCTTCCGTTCCTGCACGCTTGCGGGCTCTGTATTCGGGATTTCCTCCAAGTTTGATATCGGTGCCGCGTCCTGCCATGTTCGTGGCAATTGTAATTGATCCCTTGGCGCCCGCTTCGGAAATTATAAGCGCTTCACGTGCGTGATTTTTCGCGTTGAGAACCTCATGCCTGACCCCTCGTTTGGATAGAAGGGTTGATAGCCGTTCCGATTTATCTATGGAAACGGTTCCGACTAGTACGGGCTGTCCGCGTTTATAGGCATCGGCAATCTCCGTGCAAAGCGCGTTCCATTTTTCCGTTTCGTTCAAATAGACGACATCGTCAACGTCCTTTCGAGCGACCGGAAGGTTCGTCGGAATGACTACTACATTGAGACCGTAAATTTTATTGAATTCAACCGCTTCCGTATCGGC
>Ga0302293_10000382_pt1 | contig 23997 bp, 17 predicted proteins | sample III_Fen_N2_2_FD_198758 | JGI IMG/M metagenome (GOLD analysis project Ga0302293, IMG submission 198758) | Peat permafrost microbial communities from Stordalen Mire near Abisko, Sweden - III_Fen_N2_2 | ecosystem: Environmental > Terrestrial > Soil > Wetlands > Permafrost | place: Sweden: Abisko...
GCAAATACAAAAATCCCAACCATACTGTGTACGGTTGGGATTTTTGTGAATCCTGAACAAACTCGTCACTACTTGATCGTTATCGTTCTTGCGATCCACTGCACGGATCCGTCCTGACTTATTGCAGCTATTTTCAGAGTGTGTGTTCCTGCGGCAATCCGACCTGCATTAATTGTATAGGAGAATCCGCTATGTAGTGCATCCAGATATTTTCCGTGAAAATTGATCGTGCTGTTTACATCAGACCGCTCATACAAATTTGAAGTGGAGCCCAGCCATTGCAGATCATCCACGTATACATCAATACGCGAAACGCCTGAGAGACTAACCGCCCATCCGCTAACACTGATTGCACCGGAATTCACACCCGAAGTCGGAGAATCCAAATAGATCTGCGCCTTCAGCCCGACGGTAAATGTCCTTTGCGACCACTGCACCGTACCGTCTTTACTTATGGCGGCAATGTGAATTGTATGGGTTCCTTCGGTCAGCGACCCGGCACCAATCGTATAGGAGAAGCCGCAGTGCAGACCATCTTTGTATTCACCGTGAGGATTTAAAGCACTGTTTACATCACTTCGTTCATACATATTCGAAGTTGTGCCGATCCACTGGTTGTTATCCATATAGATGTCGACGCGCGAGATACCTGCATGGCTAAGAGCCCATCCAACTACATTAATATCGCCATAGTTTATATCACTGGCAGGTGAATCAATAAACATCTGCGATGCCGGACCTACGGTAAATGTACTGGTAACCCATTGCGCAGAACCATCGTTACTGATTGCCGCAACTCGTGCGGTATGCACACCGGGAGTCAGACGTGCTGCATCGATTGTATAGGAGAATCCGCTGTTCAGTCCGTTCTTATAGAGTCCTGCACTGTTGAGCGCACTGTTAACATCATATCGGGGGGCAAAATTCGCAGTGGAACCGATCCACTGATTGTTATCCATGTAAATATCAATGCGTGCAATACCCGCATGACTAAGCGCCCATCCACTCAGAGTAACATCACCCGTATTCACTTGACCTACCGGAGAATCCAGACATATTTGTGATATGGGTCCGACGTTAAATGTATATAGTATCCAATCCACTGATTCATTTCGGTTGATTACGGCAATCTTCAGTGTATGCTGTCCCACTGTAAAGGAACTCGCATCTGCAAGATATGCAAATCCGCTGTGAAGACCGTCGTTATATCGCCCATTGCCGTTCATAGTCTGCTGAACATCAGGTCTCTCATACAAATTTGATGTGGACCCTATCCATTTAAAATCATCGGCATAAATATCAATGCGCGCGACGCCGGAATGGCTGAGCGCCCATCCGCTTATTGCAATATCCCCTCCATTTACCTGGGTTGCAGAGGGAGAATCAAGGGCAGCGAGCGAAGCGGGTGTGCTTAAGAGAATATTATCTGTTGCGTGACTCATATCCAATTGTCCACCGGATGAGCCCGGGATGGATGAAAGTGTACCTGTGCAAGTATATTGCCACATATCCCATCGATCCCAGCACCAGGAGCTTTTCGGCATCCAGATAGAAGAAATTCCTTCCATCGGAGCCGAAACGTTAAAGTGAGCGATCCAAAGGTTATATGCACTCCAATTGAACGAGGTGTCGAAATTCGTCTTTATAAAATACGGATAACTGTAAATCATTAGATTGAACCCGCTCAGCGCCTTGAATTCGTCAGTAAAAGCCTTCACGGATGCGGCTAATTGGGGGTTCGTCAAATTATTCGGATTCTCTTCAACGTCCAAAACAGGTACACAGCTATAAGCATAGTTCTTAACAAAACTATAATAGGCGTCGGCTTCTTTGGCCGCTGCCGCAGGATCTGCCTTTGGAACATAGTAATAGTAAAATCCATAAAGCAGATTAACCTTCTGGGATGCTTTTGCAAAATTATTTGCCTGCAAATCAACATATGGCACTCCGGAATTATTCCCGAAAGCTCGAATGTAAACAGCATCTACCTGTGTTTTTAGAAGCGGAAAATTAATATCATCAGTCGAGGAATTGATTGAATCATTCCACTGGGATATATCAACAACGGTAAGATTTGATGTCCCCGCAGACGGCATTGTTGTTGCGGCAGCAAATACATTCGCATTTGCAATGACTGCACAGAGAATGACAGTAACAAAAGTTGATAGGATAAAATACAGTTTTTTACGCATAAAGTCCTCTAATCTGGTCTGAATATTCAGAGGCACCCGCCTCAAGCTGTTAATTATATCATATTTTGCAGATGGATTCATTGTCAGGATATTTCTATAGATTCAGCGGTTTATTTCTTCTTCCATTGAACTGCATAATTTTTATTCTTCTTCTGTGCCATGAAAACGAAATATCCCTCTTCTTCCCAAATTTGAACCCCCCCGAAAACGGAAATTATCTTCCTCTTATACCATTCTTTTCTTCGCGTAACCATATACAGTCTGCCTCCGACATGAAGGCGGTTGAACCCCTTTTCGATGAAGTTTTTGGCTACGGAAAAATCCGTATGAAAGGGCGGGTTTGACAGGATCAGCGTAAAATCCGCCCTGTTAACTGCCTCATATCCATCCCCCTGGACAAGGGTCACTTTCTCCACGTTATTGCGCTGCAAATTGCGTGCCGCAAGCCGAACCGCGAGAGGATCCAGATCTGTCATATATACCTGATCCTGCGGAACGTGTTTTGCGGAATAAATTCCGACCAGTCCATATCCGCAGCCCAGATCCAATACAATGTCTGCAGGTGAATATGCAACATGCTCCAACATAAGGCATGTTCCACGATCGGGCTTATTGGGGGAAAATAAATCCGGATCCGTATCCAGATACATTTCGATGTCGTGAATTTGAATCGTCAGCATTACTTTACCTTGTCATTTTCAGGCTTCTTATTGAAATATGTTCTTACAGCACTACTGCACAGAAACGGTTCTGACCAGCCATTGTACCGTTCCGTCCTTACTAATCACCGCAATCCTTAATACATGCGTGCCGGCACTAAGCACTCCATCTTTAATTGTATAGGAGAAGCCGCTGTGAAGAGCATCCTTGTAGTTCCCGCTTTTATTCACAGCTGTTTCTACATCACTTCTTTGAGACATATTCGACACGGAATCAAGCCATTGATTGTTATCGGCATAAATGTCTACCCGTTCAATGCCGGCATGACTTACAGCCCAGCCGGTTATCGCAATATCTCCCGCATATGTCTGGGTATCTGGATACTCAAGACACGACTGTGATACAGGCCCTACTGAAAATTCTCTTTCCACAGATATAACGGATCCGTCCTTACTCGTCGCCTCAACCTCGAGCATATGCGCGCCCGGAGTAAGCAATCCCGCATCAACGGTGCATGTAAATCCACTGAAAAGTCCGTCCTTATACTGATTTTCACTGTTAACAATGCTGTCAACATCATATCGAATCTGCATGTCAGAAGTTGACCCGACAAGTTTTCCGTCGTCAACAAATACGTCGACTTTTTTAATTCCGCTGAGGCTGACCGTCCAACCGCTGACAGTGACATCGCCGCCGATATCACCCGCACCCGGCTGATCCAGACATAACTGTGCTTTGGGACCGACGGTTATCGTCCTTCCAAACCACTGCTCTGTTCCGTCGTTGCTGATCGCTGCAATCTTCAGAATATGCTTCCCCTCCGGAAGCCGTTTCGCATCAATTGTATAGGAAAACCCGCTTAGCAAAGCATTTTTGTATCGGCCCTGACTATTTACAGTGTCATTAACATCATATCGCGCAAACATATTTGCAGTGTATCCGAGCCAAATCATGTTGTCCATATAAATGTCTACTCTGGAAATTCCTGCATGGCTCACGGCCCACCCGCTTACCGTTACATCACCATACGATATTTTATCGCTGACCGGATCGTCAACGTACATTTTTGAAGCCGGGCCAACCAAGTATGTGTACGTTTGCCACGAAACACTTGCGTTCACACCCATTTCAGCAAATCGAAAGATGTGCCACCCGACGGTAAAAAGGGCCGACTCCAACGAAAACTTAAATTGACCGTCCGCAAGAGGTGCCGACCCGACACATCGATTGGTTTCATCGTAAATATCAACACGCGAAAGCGTGTTTCCCGTCGGGGGAGTTCCGCAAATGGATATTTCCCCGTTAGAATCAGTTATTTGTATCGTGCCGTATGCCGCCACCATCTGGTCCAGATACATCTGCGTTTTTGCACTGAATTCAGGCCAACGTCCCGTATCACGGATCGTAATCGGACAATTCTTTCCAAAAGAACTGAAGTCGTGGTGTTGAAAAAGATGCTTTGACACAGAATATACTCCGTGTCTGTATAAAATATCCGCCGCCAGCCATTCGGCATTTCCCATGGCCTGGTCAAAGTTGCCGCCGGCATTGTCACATATTTCAATGGCAATCGTATGTGCATTCCCCGTGCCCATACCGGTATCTCCGGCATGCCAGGCCTTTTCATTTTCCGGAATGCTCTGGTATGCCGACGTGCTGTCCACGCTATAGTGCCAGCTAACCTCAAGATTCTGCGCAGAACCCCTCAAGTACTGTGCATGCATGGCAGCCGTTGCGCCGCTGCTCCAGTTTGATGTCTCATGAATCGTTACTCCAACAAAGTCAAGAAGTGTTTGACCGGATCGGCAAAGACTTCCCAAAGGTGCCATAAAATTACTGTTTACCGAAAATCCCGGGGAAACACCCAGACTCCGTCCAAGTGCCCCCTGTGTATAATAGGCCGAAACGCCTCCGGCCGAAGCAAGCGAAACCGTTAACGAACAAACAACAAGAAAAATGATGAGTCTCTTCCATGAACAACGAAGACTGCCGGCAAGATTGAAAATTTTCATTTTTTTATCCCTTTCTACGGTCAAGCAGTTCATAGTATATATTTCTTATAATTTCCCTTGCACAACTGCAGACATTCTTTTCTTCACGCTGCCAAGACGCTCCAGCGCCTCCGCCCGGTCATCTCCGTAGATTCCAAAGTAGATTTTCAGTTTCGGCTCAGTTCCGGATGGACGGACGCATGCCCAGTCGATTCCTTTTTCACCGTCCAGTTCATAGAGAAGTACGTCAGATTCCGGCAGAAGGATCGCTGATGCTGCTACGGATGCACCGGAAAAATCATATCTTGTGCTGGTTTTATAGTCGCGGACAGCCTGCACAGGAATGCCTGCAAGCAGCTCTGAAGCCCCTGATGGCGTCTTTACGCCCTGCAATTCCTGTCGAAGTGTCTTCATGGCGCTGCCGATACGCTCGACGCCTTCTTTGCCTTCCAGTGTGAAGGAAACGGCATCTTCAAAGCCATATCCGAATCTTCTGTACAGATCTTCAATCCGGTCGGCGAGTGTTTGCCCTTTATCCAGGGACTGCGCCGCCATTCCGGCGATCAGCATGGCGGATACGACGGCGTCTTTGTCACGGACATTTACGCCGGACAGGTAGCCGTAGCTCTCCTCAAATCCGAACTGAAAATGTTTGTCGCCTTCTTCATCATCGATGCGGATTCTCTCGCCGATGAATTTGAAGCCGGTCAGGACTTCCTGCAGCTCCACGCCATAGTATTTGCAGATCGGACCGGCCAGTTTACTTGAGACGATGGTCGTAACGGCAAAGGAATTGGCCGGAAGCGTTCCAAGGGCCTTTTTGGAGGAAAGAATATAATCCAGAAGAAGTATGCCGATTTGATTTCCGGTAAGGGGCATATATTCTTCCTGTCCGTCGATAAGGGTGCGGACGACGACGCCGATGCGGTCGCTGTCCGGATCCGTGCCGATAACCATGTCCGCACCGACTTTGCGCGCCAGTGCGATTCCCATCGCCAGCGCTTTTGGATCCTCAGGGTTCGGCATCGTAACCGTCGGGAAGCTTCCATCCGGCTGTTCCTGCTCCGGGACGACATGAACATTGGCGAACCCGACACGTGCGAGGATCCTGCGGACGGGCTTGTTGCCGGATCCATGGAGGGGTGTATATACGATGGACATATCTTTATGCCGGTCGATGGCTGCCTGATCAATGACCAGTTCCGCCAGCATTTCTGTGTAGGACCGGTCGAGGTCTTCGCCGATCATTGTAAGCAGTCCGCTTGCAACGGTATCGTCCATCGTTGGGAGAACCAACGTGCGAAGGTCCGATATGGCCTCCATACAGGAGAGAATCTCGGCGGCGGCTTCGAGGGTGACCTGGCCTCCATCTTCACCGTAGACTTTATATCCGTTATATTTGGCCGGATTATGGCTTGCCGTGACCATGACGCCCGCATAGGCCTTGTAAAGACGAACGGCGTAGGAAAGAACAGGCACAGGACGGAGTTCATCCGACAGAAATGCTTTGATTCCCGCACGGGTCAGTACACCGGCGACGGTTCTTGCAAATTCCGTCGAAAAATGCCTTGAGTCAAAAGAAATGACGACGCCCCGTGCAACCGCTTCGGGGCCCTGCCGCGTGATGTATTGCGCGAGTCCGGCGGTTGCCTTGGCCACAGTATAAATGTTCATACGGTTCGTTCCGGAACCGAGTACCCCGCGAAGTCCGCCGGTTCCGAATGCAAGATCACGATAAAAGCGATCTTCTATTTCTTTGGTGTCTTCACGTATCGCGAGCAGTTCTTTCCTCGTATTTTCATCAAAATAGGGATCGCTGCTCCAAAGTTCGTATTGCTTCTCGAAAAATTCCATTTTGTCCTCCTGATGATTTTGCTGTGTCTTCACTTTTCGCGCAATTAAGCTGCGATTCATGTCTGATATTACAGATATCCCAGCATCCCCCGTACGCTGACTTCGCCGGATGTCAGGGTCAGAATGCTGCCGTCCTTTTTTTGAACAATCAAGTCTCCGGCATCGGAAATACCGATTGCAGTACCTTCCTGCGGAGGCTCCGATTCAATTCGAACGTATCTTCCGAGCGTTGCGCAGTTGGCACGGAATCGAGAGAGAAATGCGCCCGGTTCTTTTTCAAATTCCGGATAATGCAGTGCCACCTGATGCAGTATCGCAGAAAGCAGGTCAGCCTTCGAGACTTGAGCGCCTTCCTTTCGAATTGACGTCGCGACGGACGCAATTTCCTCTGGAAAAGAGCTCTGCATAACGTTGATTCCGCAGCCGATTACGGCATAGGACACCCTGTTGTCTTCCATACTCGTCTCTGATAATATACCACAAACTTTTTTACCGTTCAGTAAAGATATGATGTCATTTGGCCACTTAATCCCGAAAGATAAGGCACAAAGACTCTGCAGTGCTTCCAAAATACACAGACCAAAGAGAAGTGTCAGCGAAGATGTAAACCTTGCGTCCACAGTCGGTCGAATCAAAATAGAGAACCACAGCCCTTCATCCGTATCGGATATCCAGGTCCTGCCGCGGCGGCCCCGGCCGGCGCTCTGATGCATGGCAACAAAAACAGAAAAGTCCGGACAGCCGCCGGCACCCGCTTCGCGTGCCAGATAATTCGAAGAAGAAGTCTTATCCGTTACGGATATTTGGAATTTTTTTGAAAGGCCCAACATCTCGAGAGACGCTTTGACCTGCCTTTCAAATTCGGCATCCGGCCGGCGCAGCCGATATCCACGATTCGTTGACGCCTCAATCGGATGCCCTTCGTCACGAAGTGTGGAGATCTTTTTCCAGATTGCCGCACGGGAACATCCAAACCGGAACGCCAGATCCTGGCCATTAACGAAATCATTGCCGCTGCCTTCCAGCACCGCAAGAAGATCTTCACGCCACGGCTTCATTCTTTGGACCCCTTTTTTTGCGATATGTGACCACGACTGCTCCTGCGAACACCAGCATAGTTATGCCCGAGAGAACGCATCCCGATATCAAACCCGGCGACAGAAATGTCATCTTAATCGTGTGGGTGCCCGGCGTGAGCGGAATACAGATGAGGGCATTCTGATATGCAGATACGGGCGTTTTTACTCCGTCCACCCATAATGTCCATCCCTTTTCATACGGAATTGTGGTAAGCAGCATCTGGTTTTCTTTTGCCGTTACCTTCGCAGATACGCGGCCGTTTTCAACCTGCAGAATCTGCACGTCCTGTCCGGATACCGCTGCGGAAAGCTGCTTCTCGAACAAGGCCGTATTGCAGGAATAGAACAGTGCCGAAAGCATGGAATATGTGTCCGAATTGGCTCGAATCGTCACCTCGACCTTGTCGCCCGGTGCAAAGGAACCAAGATCCACAATACGGGTGTAGGATGAGGAATTCAATGTATCTATATAGGTTCCATTTACATAGATATCTGCTTCGTCATTTCTGACAACAGCAGGAATGGACAAATACAACGGATCCTTACTGGTGATATCCAATGTATAGGTAAGGGATAAATCCCCTTCCTTGCTGGCGCGAAGATAGGTTGTCGCATATTGGCCAATTGTAAATACCGGTTCTTCACCCAATCGGTCCATATCCCATACTTTCGCAAGGCTGCCGGACTCAATCGCTTTCTCCTCCGGTGTCTTCAGTCGAGGAACAAATTTCAGCGCATTATAAAGAACCGGAGCAGATGCCTGGACCTGCGTATAAACCGGTGACGCAAAGGTCTGTTCTCCAAACAGCGATATGAGCAGGGCATTTTGAAATTCAAACGGATTTTTATGTAACGGGTCTTTTTCCAGCGAAAAGAAATCAAATGAACCCGCGTCTTTTTCAACAAAATACATCATCGGAAGCGCATCGGCATTCTTATACAGATAAACCTTCGCGTCTGCACTCGTAGCTTCGCGGTTATAGTTCGAAATCTGTTTATTTTCGGAAATCACATACTTAATACCCAGAAGTGAATCGGCGACAACAGATGAATAACTGTGGGATGAAGTAAAATAGTTGTAATTCGTATCGAACCCCAATTGCTTTAACAAACGGTTCAGATCCTTATTTGAAGCCGAATTAAATGTAGAAATCGATGGATAATCAAGATAGAGTCCTGCATTCATGGGACCTATTGCATCAAATATCCCTCCGTCCGTCTCCATTCGGAAGAAAGGGGTTCCGATGACCTTCTCTTCATCTTTTGCCTGCTGTACCAGTGGTTGTGCCTGCAGAATCGCACTGGACAAAGGTTCCCTTTTCGCCTCGCCGCCAAACATTTTCGGCCGCATAAAGAGGGGATTTACCATAATGACTTCAATGCAAATGATGATGACAAGCAGCGCCGGAACAAGTCTCTTCAAGTTGGCTATGCTCTTGTGAAATGGCACACCTGTCATAGCATAGAGGCATCCAAGCTGAAGAAAACCCAGAAAGAAATTGATATAAAACCGGGTGCCCTCATCAGCCATATCACCGCTTTTCTGCACGATAAACAGGAACGCCAGAAATACGAGACCGACCGTAACGAAAGATTTGGGCTTTACATCACGGATATGCAAAAGCGATGCAAACGCGATCACAAGAAATACAAAAACCAGCAGGAAAGAGTATCTATACAAAAACCAGTTAGGCGAGTCAAAAAGCTGCCATGCAAGATTCAAAAACGATAAATTGAAGCTGATTATAAAAAGGAGTATGACGCCTCCAACAATGCCTTTCTGTCTTCGTGAAAAGTACGGGTTAAGAAAAAAGAGCCCGCACAGTAGAAATACGACAAGTCCGCAGTATATCAAAGGTTTGTTATTGTTTAAAGAATCGAAGGAACCGGCAAAAAACTGATTTAAAAAATCGATGAATGAGAAATTGGAATCAAGCGTAACCGGTTTCCCTGTCCGGTCCGGATTACCCAGAATATCCATTCCTGCAGGAAGAAGAACGGCTGCCGACATACCCACGGCAAGACCTGCACCGCCCAAAAACCGAAGGACGGTACTTCTTGCTGCCTCCGGCGCCTCCGGATTCTTTGGGGTTTTTTCCCTGTCTGCAAATAACCGGCCCAGCAGATATAAAAAAGAGAAAATACCCACCATATAAGCAATATAAAATCCCGAGACAAAGAGTGCGAACAACGTGAGCGTCACTCTCCACCATTTTGCATGATCTTCAATAAACTGTTCAATAAAATAAAGCAGAAGCGGAAGTAAGAACAGACCGTCCAACCACATAATATTAATCATGTAGACCATTACATAGGAAGAAAATGCATATAGAAGACCGAATACAATTGAGAATTTTGATTTCGTACGGAAAAAGCTGCTCAGGAACAGGGTCATTGTTGCGGCTGCAAGCGAGAGCTTGATACCGATCAGTACAATGATCGCTTCAGAAATCATATGATCCGGGAAAAGGAACGTTACGAAATTGATCGGGCTGGCCAGATAATATGCAAAGAGTCCCGCGGTATTCTTGCCCATACCAATCAGAAATGAGTAAGTAAGGCCTCCGCCGGAAAAGATTTGATGCTTATATGCCACTAAGTCCGGCGCATACTGCGCGCTCAGATCGGAAAGAATGACGGAATGACCGCCAAACGGGTAGAATTGGAGCACCATATAGAGGATTGCAAGCAGAAAAGAAGCAAAAAGAAACGCCAGTCCCGAAGCCCGGAATGTTGACTGGCTGCCCATTTGACTTTTCAACGCTTTTTCTGTTGTTTTTTGAAGAGTCTTCTTTTCAATCATTTTTCTTTGCCCTCTCAAAAATGGACGGTCTATTTTCTTGATGAATGCGAGCCCCTGTCACGTCATTGGTGGCGAGCCAAGTATATATAGAACAGATTATCATGAATCGGCCCGATAAAGTTTCCTGATGTGTTGAAATTGTTGCCGAGAGTACCGATTGAATCGGACTGGAGAAAGCCAACCCATCCCTGTGCCTCCAGATTTTTTCCGTAAGGTGCAAGAACCGGCAGATTCGAGTCTGCCAGTCCGGAGCCGATATTCACCATCAACTTGTGCGTCAACGGGTAGGCCAGCAGCGAATACGTTACGGAACGTGTGATCTCCTGCAGCGGTACGGTCATCCCTATAACTAAAAGACCGGCCAGTACGATCCGGATGTATTTTCTCGACCGTAAAGGTTTCCCGTCTTCCGGGGTCTTTTCTTGTATGTCCGGTTTCCCGAAAAGAGATTTCTGCACAAGAATCTGAATCACAAACAGCGCCGGAATCGATACTCTCATACAAAAATCCTGACCGACACCGATTTGAAAAAACGGAATCACAAGAAGGCTGATCACACATAACCAGTATAGAGGAGATTTTGCATGATCCAATGCAAGTATGATCAGAAACAGTCCGGCGTCAAAAACAATAAACAGAAACATGCTTGCATCAAATGAATTCGTTCCTGTTTTACCGCCGGAAACATTATTGGACAGGTAAAAATAACTGATCAGGAGAACACTGATACCTCCGAAGATGTTCTCGAATGTTACTGCCCGCTTAACCCCGGCAAAAAACCATTTTGCAAAAATGGACAAAGGGTTTGAATGCTTTTCGGCCGTTCTATTGTCCACGAGCGGATAGCCTTCATATGCTTTCCACAGAACAAACGGCAGCAATCCCAGAAACGGAAACGGCCCGTGCAAAAGCAGCATCGCATAAAGAAAAAACAGCGAACGCGAATTCGGCAGATTCATGATCAGCAGAATCGCAAGCCACATGACAATCGTCTGGTTAAAGACCCAATATAGCAGCGTTGTATTTGAGGAGTACTGCAGACCCGACCACCATTCAATATGCTGAATAAGTCCCGGAAGCTTCCCGTGCGTCACGATCAGATATCCAATAATATCTGCTCCCGAGAAAAAGATCATAATCAGTACAGACCATACGCGCGCATTTCGCAGCGTGCGAAAGAGGTAATATACGATCAGCATCACACCGGTGAGTGACCACATATACAAAAAAAAGTTCGCTGCAAGCCACCCGAACATTTTCCCGACAGCTGCAGCAGGCAGCCAGTAGGCAATATAGTATGTCAGCATGGCCTGATTCGATGATCCCAGGATCGATTGACCCGCCTGTGCTGAATAATCGTAAATAACAGGCCACGATTTGTTGATCAGATCATGAAGGATCGCATTGCGGTACTGGTAATCTGAATTTTGAAAAGAAAACCCGCCCAATCCGGAAAAATACAGCCATATCGCAAGAATCAGCACTGAAGCCAATACCGTGGTCAGGTGTTTTCGCGTCAAATGCCATTCGATCTCTTTCGGCTTGTTTCTGAAAAAAAACAGAAAGCTGATCAGGAAAAGAATACACGCGGGAATGGCGGCAGGCATATTCAGCCATGTTGCTAAAAACATATATATGGGAAGCGCAATATATATAATTGTGATGATATAAATGATTCTATCCAGCCTGTGACCCATGAAGCGAGCCTCCTTATTCTTGCATTAAAGAGAAATTTATCAAATACGTCATTGAGATTTCCACGAAGTACGGTATGCCGAATAAGGTTTCATTTGCTTGTTATTATTATACACAAAGATCTGTACACATTCAGCGGATTTATACAGGTCCTGATGCGGCATTTTTTACGGATGCCGGGCGAGGAAAGAGTAGAAAAAATCACCCTTCGTCGTTCCTATATAGTTTGCTGTATAAATATCAACATTTAGCAGAGATTGTTTAAAGTCGAACCAAAGCTGCCCCTTACCGCTCTGATCAATAAGGGTTCTCCCCCACTTTGCCACCTCCGGAATACTCGATTTCTCAAGCACTTTTCCAGTGGAAACTATCGCAAATTTTGATGACGGGTATTCCGGAAAAGTATACCAGACCGATCTTGTCATCTCCTGCATTGGAACGACGGCACCTATACAAAAAACTGCAATCAAAATCGCCGTCAGTATTTTTCTGTCTCTGGCGGTAAATGTATAGAAACGCTTTTTCGCACAAAAAACTTCATCTATCGATCGAAACGGCTCTTCAGAGGATTTCCCTTCAAATCCTTCTGCAGTATCCCCGATTGCAGTATGCTTCCCTAAAAGCGCCTTCTGGAGCATAAGCTGCAATAGGAACAGTGCCGGGATCGATACGCGCATACAAAAATCCTGCCCGCTGCCCACTTCAAAAAATGGAATAATCACAAGGCACACTGTGCAGATCCAGTAGACGGGCTTATTGTAATTCACGGGAAACAGGAATGTCAGATAAATACCGACTTCAAAAATAATAAACCAGAAGTACGAGGTACCGAAATGATTGAGACCGACATAACTTCCGGCAGTAATATTGCCCGCAAAATAGAGGTAAAACAAAAGGATAATCGACAGCCCGCCCGCAATATTTTCAAAGGAGACCGCCCGGAGAACGCCTTTCCAGATCCATAGCAAGGCGCGATATGGCAGGCGGGCTTTCTTGTCCGCTTTCTCAGGGAAAGGATATCCCTGATACACTTTCCAAAGCACAAAAGGAATCATTCCGACAAACGGGAACGGACCGTACGGCAGCAGCAGTGCCAACAGAAAAAACACGGATTTGACATTCTTCATGTGCAGCACCAGAAGAACCGCCAGCCAGATTACAATGGTCTGGTTAAACACCCAGAAAAGCATCGTCGTATTCGAAGAATACTGGTAGTTACCTGCCCACCATTCAATGTGTGCAATCGGAGACGGAATCGCTCCGTTATTAATCCGGATATACCCGAGAATATCGAGTCCCGAAAAAAGAATCAGAATCAGTGCGGATCGTATGCACACCCTGCGAAGTGTCCTGAAAACATAATAGGTAACTAAAACGACGCCCGTAAACGTCCAGAAAAGCAAAAAGGCATTGGCCGCATACCATCCGAATACTTTTCCAAAAAGAGCTGCGGGAAGCCAGAATGAAATATAGTACGTTAACATTCCAAAGGCCGGCAGAGGGATGGACCCCTGATTTGCCTGATTCAACTGCCCGGAAAAGTGATACGTGACCGGCCAGGCCTTTTCTATCAGGTCATGAAAAATTGCATTCCGGTCGGAATAATCCGTGTTTTGGAAAGAAAAGCCGCCGATTCCGGAAAGAAATACCCATGCCGCAAGCAGGATAAGCACGATGACGACGGGCCGGATGTTTTTCCTTGAAAAAGTCCAGTCGATCTCCGCCGGTTTATTGCGGAAAAGGAAAAAGAAACTTACAGCAAAAATGATGCACATCGGAACCGCAACGGCAGCTCGAAGCCAGGTGGCCAAAAAGATAAAAACCGGAAGCGCGATATAAAACACACTGATATCGTACATGATCCGATCCAGTTTGCGGCTCATTTCCGTTTACCCCCTGCACTTGTTTTATGTGTCTATTATAAATCAATCGCCTATCAGAAAATAGTGCGCGGTGTAGTATACTATTCTCATACAGAAAATGCATATCATGGATTTTGAGAGGTGGAACCTATGCTCATCAGTCTTATTGTGCCATGCTATAACGAAGAAGATTCTCTGCCGATTCTGAAGGCAGCTTTGGATGCCGTAAAGTCCGAGCGACCGGAATTTGACTATGAGTATATTTATATCGACGACGGCAGCAAAGACGCAACCCTCTCCCTTCTGCAAGCTTACGCTCTCGAAGATCCCGCCGTCCGCTATATATCCTTTTCCCGGAATTTCGGCAAAGAAGCCGCCATGTATGCCGGGCTGAAAGAAGCCGGCGGTGAATGGATCGGAATTTTGGATGCGGATATGCAGGATCCTCCGTCTCTTCTCCCTCAGATGTTCGATTTGCTTCTTCTGGAAGAAAATGACATGGTTGCAACACGCCGCGTGTCGCGTATCGGCGAGCCGAAGATCCGGAGCTTTTTCGCACGGAGATTCTACAAGCTGATCAACCGGATGTCCGATATCGAAATCGTAGACGGAGCCCGTGATTTTCGTCTGATGAAGAGAATGGTTGCCGATGCAATCCTCGCGCTTACCGAGCGCCAGCGTTTTTCAAAAGGGATCTTCAGCTGGGTAGGCTTTCATACACATTGGCTTGAATACAAGAACATTGAACGCGCCGCAGGACAGACCAAATGGTCTTTCTGGAGGCTCTTCACATATGCCATGGAAGGCATTGTTTCTTTTACTACCGTTCCTCTGCGGCTGGCGACCTATACAGGCTTTGTAGTTTCAGCCGCAGCTTTCGTATACATGCTGTATTATGTGATCCGGACTTTGTTCTTCGGTATCGATCTGGAGGGCTACCCCTCCCTGCTGGCTTTCATTCTCTTTCTCGGAGGCATTACGCTGCTGGCTTTGGGCATATTGGGTGAATATCTTTCCCGCACCTATATGGAAGTCAAACAGCGTCCGCTTTATATCATCCGGAAAAGAACCCCGAAAAAATAGAACCTCTTTCTCCGCTCTTGCGCCACAACACATGCCACAGCATACACCACGCCTTGCGCCACAGTTAACACCACAACTTACACCGCAAAAAAGATCGTTCAAGTGCAGTTCTCAGGGCTTGATCCTGAAAGAGCACCGGAACGATCTCTTTATACCTCAGAAAAGATTATCGGGATACGTTACATTTCTACGGTCATTTTCTTAATCTTCTGTTCTTCGACAGGACGGTCGTTCCGGTTCGCAGGTGTCGCAGCGATTGCATCTACAACATCGAGGCCTTCCGTGACCATTCCGAATGCGGCATACTGTCCGTCAAGGTGAGTGGAATCCTTGTGCATAATAAAGAACTGGCTTCCTGCGGAATTCGGGGATGAGGATCTTGCCATGGAGAGCACGCCGCGCGCATGACGCAGTGCATTCGGCACGCCGTTCCCGCTGAACTCGCCCTTGATCTGGTATCCCGGACCGCCCATACCGGTTCCGTCCGGACATCCGCCTTGGATCATGAAGCCGGGGATAACTCTGTGAAAGATCAATCCGTCATAGAATCCTTTTTGAATCAATGTGACAAAATTCTGCACGCTGATCGGTGCGATGTCTTCGTACAGTTCGGCGCGGATAATTCCGCCTTTTTCCATTTCGATTGTAACTTTTGGATGTGCCATCTTATTGTTTGCAGCCGGAAGGGATCATTTCACGGGTGTATCCGGCCGCTTCCTCCTTTTTTATTATACACAACGTGATAGCTTTTTCAGCCGTTTTCGTGCTGATGCAGAATGTCGTTGCGTACATTCCACAACTTCTCGGACAAATCTACGTAATAGGTCTGCGGATTCTCAAACCGCTTGACCGACTCCCAGAGCGATTCCACTTCTGCTGCGCAGTGCCTGCGCATTTCTTCCATCGTCGGCTGCCCGTAGACACAAACTCCGTTGACGAAGATCGGCTGCAGAATTTTCCGCACCGTAAAATTCGTCAGAGTTTTCCTCTTCCACGTCTGAATCGGATCGAAAATCTCATAGGGAACGGACTCGTCGATTGTCTCTCCGGCTACCGTGATCACATCGGCAATCGCTTTGCCGGTGGTTTTGTCAAAAAAGCGGAATGTCTCCTTATTGCACGGCGTAGTGATTTTCCCGACGTTTTCGGATATTTTCATTTTCGGGATGATTTCTCCGTTCTTTTCCACGGCAGAGAGCTTATAAACACCTCCGAAAACGGGTTCCGCCCGGGACGTAATCAGTCTTTCACCCACTCCGAAGGAATCAATGCGTGCTCCCTGTAAAATCAGATCCCGAATCAGGTACTCATCCAGAGCGTTGCTTACAGTGATCCGGCAGTCGGTCATTCCCGCTTCATCGAGCATCCTTCGCGCTTCCTGGGTCAGATAGGTCAGATCTCCGCTGTCAATCCGTATACCGCTCATTCGCTCGCCCATGGGTTCAAGAATTTCCTTCGCAACTCGGATCGCATTGGGGATGCCTGATTTGAGTACGTTATAAGTGTCGACCAGAAGAACGGTCTTCTGGGGGTAGGATAAAGCATAGGCTCGAAAGGCCTGATATTCATCGTCAAATAGCTGGACCCAACTGTGCGCCATCGTCCCCGAAATCGGAAGTCCGAACTGCTGTCCGCAGATCGTGTTGGATGTGCCTGCTGCTCCTGCGATATAGGCGGCGCGGGCACCGAGTACTGCGGCATCATACCCCTGCGCACGTCTGGCTCCGAACTCCATGATCGGACGTCCCTGCGCGGCGCGAACAATACGGGCGGTCTTGGTTGCGATCAGGCTCTGGTGATTGATGGTAGCGAGCAGCATCGTCTCAATCAGCTGTGCCTGAAGAATCGGTCCGCGTATCTTGACCAGCGGCTCACCCGGGAAAATAGGAGTCCCTTCCGGAATCGCCCATACGTCACAGGTAAATTTGAAGTCAAGAAGATGCTCCAGAAAATTCTCGTCAAATATTTGTGTGCTGCGCAGAAATGTAATGTCTTCCTGGGTGAATGAAAGCGCCTTGAGGTAGTCGACCATCTGTTCGACGCCCGCCATAATGGCATAACCGCCCTGCTCGGGCACCTGCCGGAAAAACAGGTCAAAATAGGCGATCTGGTTTTCGAGGGTCTGGTCCAGATACCCTTTCGCCATAGTCAGCTCATAGAAATCCGTCAGCATGCTGAAATTTGTACGGCTGTTCCAATTCGTTTTTGGTGTCATAATTTCGCCCCCTTCGGGTGTTCATGTAATCCCACTAAATTATGCGGTTCTTTTTAAAAGATGTAAATGTACTTGTTTTCCCCTCTATCTGATAAAACAGGTCCGGTTCATAGTATACCTTTTCGAGGGTCAGCCCTTTGGCCGGCATCGTTTTACCGGCTGCACGGCGATCTCCACCGGTTAATGCCTCCTCGACAGCGAGAAGATCCAGTTTCCCCTGCCCCACGTATACCAGCGTTCCCGCCAGAATACGGACCATATTGTAGAGGAAGGATTTTCCGCGGACAACGATTTCGATGATCGGCGAGCCCGCTTCAGATAGGATCTGTATCTCGTCCATCTTCCGGACCGGGTTTACATCCCGCCCGTCCTGTGCGAAAAAAGCGGAGTAATCGTGTTCGCCTTCCAGTATTCGTGCCGCGTCCCTCATAGCTTCCAGATTGAGGTTCCCGGGTACGTGTGCCAGATAATGCCGGTCCATGGTCGGACGAATCGGTGCATTCCAGATGCGGTATACGTATTTTTTCCCTGCGGAGTGAAATCTCGCATGAAAAGTATCCGGCACCTGAACGGATGCAAGAACCGTTACATCCTCCGGCAGAAGCGCATTCATCGCGAGCGGCAGTTTTTCGGGAGGAATCATAAAAGGCACGTCAACATGCGACACGTGACCCCTGGCGTGTACACCGGAATCCGTTCGGCTGCATCCGCAAACGGAAACAGGACACCCATACAATACAGAAAGGACTTTTTCAAGTTCCTGCTGCACCGAGCGTCCATTGTTTTGTCGTTGAAATCCTACGAAATCCGTTCCGTCATATTCAGCAAGAAAAGCCATTCGAAACGGGAACTTCTCTTCAGGCATGAAATATTTCCAGCCTTCCTGCGACTTTTTCAGCCCTTCATGTGATCATCAGCACACGATTTACCCATCATGGCAGCTCCGACGATTCCTGCATCATTTCCCATCTTTGCAAGACGGATCTCTGTTTTGCGGACACCGGGGCCAAAATAAGGCTTACTCATGGTTTTTTCACGGAGAGGAATTAAGAGCGGGTCGCCTTCATTGCATACGCCTCCGCCGATGACAAGAACTTCCGGCATATAGGCATTGATTACGTTGGCCAGGCCGTCGGAAAGGTAATCGAGATATGTGTCCACGACAACCGCTGCAACCTTGTCACCCATGCGCATTGCGTCAAAAGGCACCTTTGCATTGATCTTGCCGTCTTTGTCGGCTATCAGAGCGTTCAGTTTAGATTCCGGATGAGCATCAGCCGCTTCCTTGGTCATACGGATCAGAGCTGATGCCGACCCGTAGGATTCAAAACAGCCTTTCCGTCCGCAAGTACAGGGCACGCCGCCCGATACAAGAACCGTGTGCCCGAATTCCGCACCCGCCTGATTAAACCCGGAAGAAATACGTTGGTTAATAATCACTCCGCTGCCGATTCCTGTTCCCAAAGTGATAGTGACGGAATCAGAGACGCCTTTGGCCGCGCCGGCAACGCTCTCCGCCATCGCGGCGCAGTTCGCATCATTATCAATAAAGACCGGCAGTTTAATCATTTCGTGAATGATATGACGCATCGGTGCCATATTAAATGGAAGATTATTCGAATATACCAGATAACCTGTCTTATTGTCGGGTGTCCCGGGAGATCCGATGCCGATGGCAACGATATCCTTCTTCTCGAGATTCGCGTCCGCAATGACTTCAATCGCCAGTTTGCCCATATCGTGAACGATGTCTTCCATCGGACGCTTCGCATTCGTCTTCACGCTCTTCTTGTTCAGAATCACGCCGTCGGAATTCACAACTCCTGCTTTGATATTGGTCCCACCGAGGTCGATGCCTACATAATACTTCATTAAAATTTCCTCGCTTGTGATCAGTTTATTCTGTCCGGTATAAAAATGCAGATTCCGAAAAATGGGTATCGCTAATCTAACGTGCGTAATTTAAATTTTAACTTATTTTAACGAATAAATCTATAAAAATAAGTGCAAAACAAAGGCAGGAAAGGAACGAAAACCAGAAATAATCCTTTGCATTCATGTGAAGGACGTGAAGCTTCGTCCTTCCTTCGCCCCCGCGGTAGCATCTGGCGTCCATGGCAATCGCCAATTCTTCCGCTCTCTTGAACGCACTGACGAAAAGCGGCACAAGAACAGACACATACCCTCTGGCGCGCATAAATACATTTCCGGTGTCATATTCCGCTCCCCTGGATGCCTGCGCTTTCATAATCTTGTCTGTTTCCTCCACCAATGTCGGAATGAAGCGAAGCGCTATGGACATCATCATCGCCATCTCGTGCACCGGAACACGGATCTTTTTCAAAGGTCCGAACAGGCTCTCGAGCGAATCCGCCATCAGAAGAGGTGTCGTCGTCAGTGTCAGCAGAATGCTCGTGCTGAGAATCAGCAAAAACAGTCGAAGCGCCATAAGGCCGGCCCTAAGCACGCCCTCATCGGTTATCTTAACAATCCACCAGGTGAACAGCGGATGTCCCGTCCGGGTGGTCAGTACGTTCAGAAGCATAATAAAAAGCAGCAAAAACACAATCGGCCGAACGGATTTGAGAATCGTATCCACCGGAATCGCCGACAGGATGCAAAGAAAAACAACAACTGCAAAGGTCGCAAGCAGTCCCGGCACCGTCGTCATCATGAATACGGTAACCATGTAGAAGAAACAGAGTATGATTTTTACCCTGGGATCCAGGCGATGCAGAATGGAATCGCCCTGGTAATACCTGCCGATCGAAATATCCTTAATCATGAGCATCACCCGGAAGACTTTCCGGCACTTCTTGTGCATTCGCGGTATGGATGCCATGCGCGGCACGAATCAACTCATCCGCAGCGTCACCCGGGCTGAAAATGCACGGGTTTATCTCCGGATAATCCGCTTTCAGGTCGTTCAGGCAGATAACCGTTTCCGGTGCGCAAAGCTCCAGATCCCGCAGCATTTCCGGATTCGAAAACAGTTCGGCGGGAGTCAGAAGCGCACGCGCCATCCCGTTCTTAAGAACGAGAATCCGATCTGCATACCGGGCGGCTTCATCCATATTATGCGAAACAAGAATAATCGTTTTGCCGAGTTTTTTGATTTTCTCCGCATATCCCAGAATCTCTCTGCGGCCGGTCGGATCGAGTCCGGCTGCCGGTTCGTCCAGAACCAGAATGTCCGGATCCATCGAAAGCACGCCTGCAAAGGCGACCCGCCGCTTCTGTCCGCCGGAAAGTTCGAAAGGCGATCTTTGCAAAATGGACTCATCGAGTCCGACCAGCGCCAGAGATTCTCTGACTCTTCGTTTGATTTCATCTGCGGGAAGGCCCATTTTCGTGGGGCCGAAAGCAATATCCTTTTCAACGGTTTCTTCAAAAAGCTGATATTCAGGATATTGGAACAAAAGCCCGACAACCCGCCGAATCTGACGGACGTCGGAGTTTTTCTTCGTGTTGAGAACATCGCCGCCTTCGTGAGGAAAAACGCGGATTTCGCCTTCCTGCGGGCGGAGCAGTCCGTTCAAATGCGTAATAAGGGTGGTCTTCCCCGATCCGCTGTGCCCGATGACCGCGAAAATCTCTCCTTCTTTCACAGAAAAAGAAATATCGGACAGCGAGGGCTCGCCCTTTTTGTCGTATGAATGATGTAAGTGAGAAACTTCAAGAATCGTCCTTTGCGGTGTGATCCGTTCATCGGGAACCGCAGCAGCTGGAATATGTATACCGGCGTCCAAATGCACTTTATCAAGCATATTTCGTATGCCGGCCAGAGCTGTCCCCCGTGACTCAAGCGTTTCCTGTTCGATCACAAGCCCCAGTCTGGATGCGACTTCAAACGCTAAATCCGCAAAAACGGGTACGTCCAACCCGAGTCCGCGCAATTCCTTCACCTGACTGAATACCCGGCTCGGAATGCCTTCCATGGCGACCTTCCCCTTATCAAGGACATAGATATAGTCCGCCAAACATGCTTCCGACATGTCATGCGTGATGTGCAGAACCGACATTTTCCGGTCTTTGATCAGCCGATCCACTACTGCAAGAAAATCGTCCCTGCTCAGCGGATCCAGCATTGATGTGGATTCATCGAGAAGGAGAATCTGAGGCGCCATGGCAAGAACGCCTGCGATGGCAAGCTTTTGCTTCTGTCCGCCGGAAAGCTGAGACGGCTGTCTTTTTGCCAGACTCATCATGCCCACATAAGACAGCGATTCATCTACACGTTTTCTGATTTCTGCCGTCGGAACACCAAGATTCTCCGGCCCGAAAGCTACATCTTCCTCAACGGTCGTGCCGACAATCTGGTTGTCCGGATTCTGAAAAACCATGCCGCAAGAGCGTCGTATTTCCCAGAAATCATGTTCCGAAAGCGTGTTCATTCCCAGCACGAGAACCTGTCCGCTTTGGGGCAGTTCAAGTACATTGATCATTTTCGCCATGGTGGATTTGCCGGAACCGTTTCGCCCAAGCAAAGCAACATGTTTGCCTCTCTGCATCATGAGTGAGACGCCTGAAAGCGCCTCCACTGCACCCGTTTCAGGGTGCATATAAGAAAACCGCACGTTATCGGCAAGGATAACAGGCAGTTCGCTCACTTCTGGTTGTTGAGAAACACTCTCGTCGATCATTCATTTTCTCCAAAAGAAAAGGGTGCGGTACGCATGCGCACACCGTCACCCTTACCTATTACTGATTCATAGTCAACGATTACGGCAGTTGCAATCAGACAAGCTCGATCTGAGCCATTTCGGAGGCATCGCCTCTTCTTGTTCCAAGCTTGATAATGCGGGTGTACCCGCCGTTTCTGCCTGCATATTTAGGTGCAACCTCATCAAAAAGATGATTAATCGGGTTTACTGTGTTCTGCTCGGCATCATGACCCTTATAGAGCCAGTATGACATGCCTTTTCTGGCAGCGAGACGGGAAGCACTATCCACCTGAACCATTTTCTTTTTAATTTCGCGGTCTACAACGTCGTATTTGGCGCCGTTCTTGGATGTCTTGGAGATAAGAACTTTCTTTCCCTTGGAGTCCAGTTTCGCTTTCGAAACGGTTATTTCCTTAGAAGAAAAATTCTCCTTCTCGCGAACAGCCTGTGTGATCAGCTTCTCTGCAATCTTGCTGATTTCTTTGGCACGGGCAACGGTTGTAACAATCTTCCCGTTCATGATAAGGGCTGTCGTTTGCCCTCTCAAAATAGCCAGACGCTGATCGGATGCACGACTCAATTTTCTTATTCCCGCCATGGGTAAAACCTCCTATATGTTACTGAAATGCCCTGAAACTGGTGTTACTCTTCACTTGCAGCAAGCGAAAGTCCCATATCCTCGAGCTTCAAAATGACCTCTTCAAGCGATTTCTTGCCAAGGTTACGAACCTTCATCATCTCATCTTCAGAACGGGCCACAAGATCGCCGATGGAATTGATTCCGGCTCTCTTCAGGCAATTATACGTTCTTACAGAGAAATCAAGATCTTCGATGGCAACATCCAGCTTGGAATTCTTATGTCCGCTGTCCTCTGCATCTCGAAAGCTCGGGCCGGCATTTCTGTCGGTTAAAGCGATAAAGAGACCCAGATGTTCGCAAAGAATAGCCGCTGCGGCAGAGAGAGCCTCGTTGACGTCCAGTGTAGCGTCCGTCCAAACTTCAAGCGACAGACTGTCAAAGTCCGTGCGCTCTCCGACACGAGTGTTTTCAACTGTATAGTTTGCTTTGCGTACGGGAGTGAAAATTGAATCCACTGCAATTACACCAATGGGCTGATTCGTCATTTTATTGCGATCAGCGGTAGAATACCCACGGCCTTTACTTATCGTAAGTTCCATGAAAAGACGACCTGCTCCATTTAATGTGGCTACAACGTGATCCGGATTCTCAATCTCAACTTCTTCGTCGTGAACGATATCACCTGCGGTAACAGGACCGGAACGGCCTTCGTCTGTACTGATATATACGGTTTTCGGACCGTCTACATGCAGTCTTGCACGAATACCCTTAACATTCAGGATCATCTCCGTCATGTCTTCGACCACACCTGTAACCGTTGAGAACTCATGATACACGCCTTCAACACGGATTGCGGTAACGGCAGCTCCGGTCAGAGAAGAAAGCAGAACGCGGCGCAAAGAATTGCCAAGCGTCGTGCCATATCCCCGCTCCAGCGGTCCGATTACGAACTTGCCGTAGGAGCTATCTTCATTTAATTCAACACATTCAATGACCGGCTTCATTATTTCAATCATCTTTCTCCTCCTTGCGCAGCTAAATACACATGGTCAATCCCCATTACTTCGAGTACAACTCAACAATAAGGGTCTCCTTGACCTCGATATCGACATCCTCACGAGACGGAACCTGAACAAGAGTACCTGTAAGAGTCTCTTCATTAAAGGTAAGCCACGCCGGAACCGGACGGGCGTTCGTAAGACTGACGAATTTCGGTGATTTACGGGACGATTCACGAACACTAATAACATCGCCGGCCTTCATTGTAATGGAAGGGATATCCATCTTCTTACCATTGACAACAAAATGTCCGTGCGTTA
>Ga0302293_10000385_pt1 | contig 23860 bp, 22 predicted proteins | sample III_Fen_N2_2_FD_198758 | JGI IMG/M metagenome (GOLD analysis project Ga0302293, IMG submission 198758) | Peat permafrost microbial communities from Stordalen Mire near Abisko, Sweden - III_Fen_N2_2 | ecosystem: Environmental > Terrestrial > Soil > Wetlands > Permafrost | place: Sweden: Abisko...
CGACTACCTATTGGCTTTAGGAGAATTAGCTGAGCGCTTCGCTCAAATCGAACGAGCACCAAGATACACGGATGGTATGCGCGAAAACGATGCTGAACATAGCTTCCACTTAGCAATTTCCGCAACAGAACTAGCTGCTAACCATTACCCAGATTTAGATATTGGGCTAATCACTCAATTTAGCCTAGTGCATGACTTACCAGAATCATATTGCGGTGACGTCCGAACTTTTGAAATTAGCGACCAAGACCGCGCCAAAAAAGAAATTGCCGAAAAAGCCGCTACGGCAAGATTATTAAACGAGCTTCCACCACATACAGCAGAATTATTAGTTCGATATGAAAATCAGGTTGAACCCGAAGCTCGATTCGTGAGACTCGTCGACAAAATGCTACCAGCTATTATAAATATCACCTCTGGCGATGCCGATACCTTCAAAGAAGATTACGGAATAAATAGCATCGAAGAATTACAATCCAATCGCGAGGCGTTTGCCGCCAAACTCCAAGCGATGTTTCCAGAATTTCAATTCATTCATCTAGTAATGAATAAAATTTTAACGACATCAACAGAACACGAATTTCATCAATAATAATTAGTATAAAATACATTCAACGCCTCGTACCATAAGTAACTTCATACGTGTTTATGTTTGACCAGCCCTAAGGGATGATATTAAATATAAGCTATGCCAAATGCCGAAAAACTGCCAGATAATTCCAAAAATCAAGAATTGCCGCCAGAGATAAATCAAAACATCACGATTAATCCAAAGGCTTACGAAATTCTTGATGTATTAATGGACGGCTACGACCGGAACATCGTGCCTTACTGCGAGGTAGTATTACCGCAAGAGCTAAAACCAGATAGCCTCAGACCGGGCGGCGAATATCACGGCCAACACGAACATTACATGTATTTCTGGAACGTCTGCAGCTATATGAGCGGGCGAATTAAATCAGACTTAGCGTTTAAGCAAATGACGGCCATATTTAATGAACGTCCGGATTTATTTAACTGTCAAATATTAGCCCAGACCGATCAGTCGGAAATCATCGAAGTCCTGACTAAGCATAGGCTAGGCCGTCAAGGATTAGTAGCAAAAAACTGGACCGAAAATGCTCAAAAATTAGTGAACGAATACGAAGGCGACCCTAAAAATCTATTTAAAAATGAAGCGACTTATGATGACTGCGTCGATAAAATCAAGAACGACAAAGGCAAAGGTTTTCGCGGTTTTCAAGAAAAAATGACTAGTATGATTATGTATTATTTCGCGGACGAAGGTTTAGTGCCGGGGCTAAAATTTCCACCACCGATTGACTTCCATGTTCAAAGAATAGCCCTCGCGACCGAAATGATTACAATAGACCCAAATAATTTTCGTAAAAACGTTATTTTCGAGAATGCTCTACGAAATCTTTTTAATGAATATATCGAGAGCCGCAAAATTAATACACTACACTTAACCAACGCTATCTGGCAACTATCCTCTACACTATGCAACAAAAATATCGGTAATACCTCAGCTACCGACCGAAGTGGCGACAGGCTGGCATCAACATACGAAAAAATTGACCCAAACAATATGCGTCACGCTGAAAGCTGGCGTAGATCATGCGGAAGATGTATTTTATCTGCATATTGCCGTCACTATGTTCCATCAGGAACGTATTATACTCAAGGCGTAATCCAACTAGTCGATAAAACCGTCACTGAATTCGCAACACAAGTTAGTCTATTCGACTAAACATTTGATTGACTTAAGATAACGTTTGTGCTATAATATAAAGATATAGTTTTTATACTAAGCACCTAAATAAACAAGATATTCGATAGGTCTCAGCAAATATTACTTTGAAAAACTACACAAAAGAGGATGAAAAAGTTGAAGCTAGTTAATCTGCGTTTGTCATTTTACCAAAGCCCTACAAGAGGCTACAGAGTCAACTTGGCATCGGGCATATTCTATAAGAAAAAGCCCTTTTGCATTCCGGTTGACGATAGCTTGGAAATATTACGGGACTCAAAACATGATAGCCCATACCTTACTGAAAATAAATTTGTAGTTATCAAAACATCAGACAAAAGATCACCTATCCGCATAATTGCAGGCGAAGACTATACAGATGATTGTCTATTATTCACAAGTTGGGAAAAGTCATCCAGGAACAAAGTTGCCGTGAATAAATCTCTAACAACCGCCGAAATATTAGCATGTCCCGGAATCGTTACTCGAGTTAGCGAAAATGGATTGATAGTAGTAGCCTTACTTAAACCAGGCGAGCGGATTGTATTAACAGCATTTGACGAAAAGAAAGACGGAGAAGAACCTAGTGAGCGAAAATATAAAATCATTGAATATAAGAACGGCACTATCGAAACTCACTCTTTCGGCACAAATCGAGATAAACTTATTACATACATAAATAACTCGACGGCCAGAAACTGATGCTAAAAATATCTATTGTTTAAATTAATCCCCCTGATTATGTCAGGGGGATATTTATTTAGGCTTGGCCAAGTTTCTTTGCAAGACGCTTGCGTGCTGCACCGTGCATGTTGCGACGTTTTGACATAATTAATACTCCAGTTGTTTTATATATCTTGCAATATCATACTATTTTATAGATATATTTACAAGTTTGCCAATTAACTCCACGCAAGTTATAATTTTATAGCACTATAAATAAAATAAATATGATAAAATCCAAGAAATTCGAAAAAAGACAACGCGAAGTCGTCGACAAGTTAATACTTGCCGTGGCTATTATAGAACCGTTTTTTACCCTACCCCAGGCTTACGCAATTTTTAAAACCCAAAACGCCAGCGGCGTATCAATCTTGACGTGGATGGGCTTTAATATTATGACCGCCATCTGGGTCTGGTATGCCGTCAATCGCAAAGATAAAGTTGTTCTAATTTACCAAGGACTTTTTTTGATATTCAATACAATCGTGATTATTGGCGCATTAATGTACGGCGGACAGTGGCTCTAGCTTTTATTATCTTCAGCAATCTTTTCGGCATTTGATTCAACGCCAATAATTTGCTGAACTTGGCCTAAAGAAATTTTTATAACACTACCAGGTTCGACTTCGCCAGATAACATTTGTCTAGCGACAGTATTTTCAACGGCTTTTTGGACAATTCGGCGCATTGGACGGGCTCCAAGCCTTGGATCGTAACCCGATTCAACTAAGTATTTCTTGGCGTCATCAGCAACTTCAACGGAAATCTTTTGTAATAATAACGTTTTGTTAACATCGGCAATCATCAAATCAACAACTTGGATTAATTCATCTTTTTTAAGTGGACGAAAAACTACAATTTCATCAAAACGATTCAAAAACTCTGGCCTAAATTGATTACTGTCAATCAAGCCGTTAACAATCTGGTCTTCAATCTTCTCAATATCGTAACCTCGGTCGATATATTCGCGAATCTTGTCAGCGCCAGCGTTGCTAGTTGCGACAATAATCGCATCACGAAAACTAACTTCACGGTTTTTAATATCGCGCAAGATTCCTTCGTCCAACATTTGCAGTAATGTCGACATAACATTTGGATGAGCTTTTTCGATTTCATCTAGCAACACGACGCTAAATGGCTGCTTCATAGCGCGTGCGGTCAAGCTATTTTGATTATCGGCACCATCAGCAATCAACCTGTCGACATCGCCTGGGCTGGAATATTCGTTCATATCAATTCGAATTATTCTATCCTCACCACCAAAATATACTGCGGCTAGTGATTTTGCTAATTCAGTCTTACCTACGCCAGTTGGACCCAAAAACAAGAACGTACCGATTGGTCGATTCTGGTTGCGCACCCCAGCCCTAGCCCGCCTCAATGCGTCACAGACAACACTTACCGCCCTCGACTGGTTTATCATACGCTCATGGATTAAGGTTTCTAGATTCAGTAATTTGTCGCGTTCTTCACTACTCGAAGCAATGCCGACTTTAATGTCCAAGGTTTTTTCAATCGCTTGCTGCACCGACTTAGCGGTCACCAATCGACCTTCGGCATAATGCGAAGCTGATTCTAATAATTTCAGAGCCTTGCCCGGCATCGCTAAATCATGAACGTATCGATCGCCTAAACGATAAGCCTCGGCAAGAGATTGGAACATATACGTAACGCTATTACGATATTCGAGCATAATCGACTGATCTTGCATCACAGCAATAGTTTCGTCTTTTGAGGCTGGCGAAACCGTAATTCGGTTTAAAGAATTTATGATTTGAGGGTTACGATTACTGATTTTTAGGTATTGCTGTTCGTCCATCGTAAGAATAATACGCAAATTTCCAGCTTCTAAAATTGGCAGTAATACATTCGTAATATCAATCGAGCCGATTCCATCATCAAAAAATAGCTGCGCGTTATCAAGGCAGATAATAATATTTTTCGCGCGATATGCCTCAGACAGGACCCTCGGAACTAGTTGCTCTAATTCGCCACGTCCGGCCGCTGAGGCTATTAATGATGAAGCATCAAGTGTAAATATTTGTCTAAATTTCAGACTTGATGGGATATTGGCACTGGCATCCATTAATTTTGAAGCAAAGGCGCTAACGATTTGCGTCTTGCCGCTGCCCACAGGACCGACCAAAACAGCGTTCTGACGACCATTTTTGCCGAAAATATCGAATAATTGATCTAGTGAATCGTCGTGTGCCGCCAACTTCACCAAAAATGAATCCGTGCCGACATTTTGGCTAATATCTGTACCGAAACGATTTAGCAGCGGCGTCCAGCCAAATGACCAATCCCTTGCAACACCGCCAGTCATTCGAGGTTTATTATGGTTATTAATTAAGCTCATTATATGACCGTACCACTGGATTCCGTGCAATAGATCACCAGACTCAAGTTGTAAATGTCCTAATAAAACTTCAAAATTTGGGGCGCAACGAACCAGTGCGGCAGCCAAGATTACCGCTGAGATTTCATTACTATTAGTCTTATTTTTTAGATTCCAAGCTTCTTGCCAAACTTTCGCCATATCACTTTCATCGGGCGACGATAGTTCCTGCAAAAAGTTAACGCCAATACCAAAACGCACAACCAAGAATTGTCCACCATTTAAACTACAAACAATCGATGCGACCTCGCGTGGTGTTGGCTTTTTTGATAGCCTACCCAACACATCAACCGACAAGACGTCGTCGATGTTCTTTGTGCCTTTTAGCTCTGTTAATTTTTTCAGTTCACCACTGTGCCACTCTACGATCATAATCGGGACAACCGACAAGCCAATAATCGCCCAGCCGACAACCAATCCAGTAAAGAGCAAAAACGCACCCCCCACCAGCAGAATAAAAGTTAAAATTGACAATATCGTTATTACGACCTTATTTAAACTATGCGAAATGCGAGCTTTCTCACTTCTGACACTATTGTAGTTAAAAATTAAATCGTCCACTTCGGTACCCATCCAATCGCCATCATAATAAAGCCAGCAACTGGCAATAATGGCAAAATCAACCAAACAATCAGGATCACTAGCCCGGTTACAATTTGTAGTGTCATTGTGATTAAGCCGAAAATAATCATGAAAAAACGCATAAAAGCACCAATAAATCGTGAGAGTAATCTGTCAAAAAAGGCATGAAATTGGACATTTAGCGAACCTTCGACACCTCCAGCCGAGATTTGCCTGAATGGTGAAAATAAAGTCGAAACGAGCAAGCCAATCGAAAAAAAGTCTGCCGAAGACCTTAGGCGCCTCTTAATATCACCGGCACGATCAAGCCAGCCATGACCATACCACCAAGAAATTATCCCCACCAAAAACATATCACTAGTATAACATTGACTAGGCAAGAGACAAACAAATAATTTCGTTTGTCCAATCGAGGAGATGTTTCAATAATTCGATAGAATTATTATAACTGCTTACGTTATAATAGACCGTATGCTAAGACCACTCGTTACAGTCATTGGTAAAACCGTTAAAAATGTCGCTAAACTCCGCGGTGGTGGCTCTGCCTTACCAGGACTTGTCGTTGAGCGCATTGACCCAAATTTCGTCGCTAATACTCTATCGACTTTACCAATGGGCGTCGTCGTGATTAGTGGCACTAATGGCAAAACAACAACGACTAAAATGGTCGTTCAACTGCTCGAAAGTCAGGATTTGAAAGTCTTTACTAATCGCACGGGCAGTAACTTCTCGCGTGGTGTCGCCGCTGCCCTACTTGGCGAAATTAATATCAAGGGCAAATTAAACGCTGATATTGCAGTCTTAGAGCTAGACGAAGCTCACGCCGTCCACTTTGTCGATAAAATCCCGCCAAGATATAGTTTGCTTTTAAATGTCATGCGCGACCAGCTAGATCGCTTTGGCGAAATCGACCACACGGCAAATTTACTACGCCACATCGCCAATAAAACCACCGACGCCGTCGTTTTAAATCGCGAAGATCCACGAGTCGCCAATATTGCTAAATCACTATCAAAACAACAGATTTCATTCTTTGGCTTAGACGAAAAACTAGTTAAATTCTTTCCTAGCGATGACGGGCTTCATGGCAATAATGTCAAATCAAAGACAAATACAATCGCAGATGTTACTCTTTCTAAATTTTCTGGCGATTCAGCAACATTTTTAATCAACGACAAAAAAGTAACCACCAAGCTTAAATTAAATGGTATATATAACATCTTTAACGCCGCTGCGGCAATCGCTTTAGTCCGCACGATAATCGGAAATGGCATTAACCAGCCAAAATTAATCGAGGCCCTATCTAACGTCACGCCAGCTTTTGGCCGCGGCGAAAGATTAACCTTAAATGATAAACCACTAGAATTAGTTCTAGTTAAAAACCCCTCAGGATTTAAACTTGGGCTAGAGTCGTTTAGCCCATCGGGGTATATTACAATGATTGCAATTAACGATAATTACGCCGATGGACGCGATATGTCCTGGCTTTGGGATGTTGATTTTTCAAGTCTTAGAAAAGCCGGCGTCAAGCAAATATCCGGGACTAGAGCTTACGATATGGCGCTTCGTTTACAATATGACGAAGTCCCAGTTAAAAATGTCGACACTGATATCAAACGCGCTTTAAATACTTTCATTAACAGTGCGCCCAAAACCCCAAAACGCATTTATTGTACATACACCACAATGTTAGCAATCCGCCGTGAGTTATCGAAAAAAATCAAAGTCGAGGATATAAGATGAACGATAAAACAATTACGATTTTGCATTTATACGCCCAAGAAATGAATATCTATGGTGATTACGGCAACGTATTAACTATCAAGAGACGGCTAGAATGGTACGGCTACGCGCCAAAAGTTATCGAATATAACTGTGGTGATAAATTTCCCGATGATGTCGATATTATAATTGGCGGTGGCGGTCAAGACAGCGGACAAAATAAAATTCAAAAAGATTTACTTAAAATAAAACCAAAATTATTCTTACTGGCCGAAAAAGGCACGCCAATGTTAATGATTTGCGGCTTATATCAGTTATTCGGCAAGTTTTTTAAAACAAGCGAAGGTGAAATAATTGAAGGCATTGGACTATTTGACATTGAAACCTATGGTAAATCCGAACGATTAATCGGCAATATAGTAACGCATAGCGAGCTATTCGGCGATATTATTGGTTACGAAAACCACAGCGGTCAAACATACCTTGGCCACCAAGTCACCGCTTTAGGTGTAGTTCGCATAGGCGCTGGCAATAACATGGAAGATATCGGCGAAGGCGTCAGATACAAAAACGTCATCGGCAGTTACCTTCACGGATCATTACTACCAAAAAATCCTAAAATCGCCGACTTTTTAATCGAACAAGCTGTTATGAATAAATACGAAAATTTTACAAAGAAAAAGATAAATAACGAATTTACAGACATGGCTCGCAAGTTCGCACTAAAACGACCTAGATAATGCCTAAGCCACGCCCGACAGAAGCCCATCAAGATAGTCATCGATTGAATCGCTATCAATTCCATCGTATAGCCAAGAATTAGCGATACCATCGGCTTCAACGGCAACAATATCCTCATAGTCAAGGTAGATGGTTTCCAAGCCTTCGAGAATATGGATAGCTTGACGGTCAACCCCAACAGAATTGAGGGCTTTTTGTCCAATCGCCTTCTTTAAAGCTTTTTCTCTTTCCAGTAATTCTGGTCCATTCTCACTATAAACAATCCTAAATCTAACGCTATTATCCAACGTCTGTAATTTAGGTTCGTAGTACTCCAGAATATTCAAAAGGCCTTTATTATCCATATCGTAGCAACCCAAAGCTATATAATACTTATGATTATACCATTTTTGTTTGATTATGTCAATTTTAAGACGTCATTTTTGATGACGGCCACGCATAAGGCGAGTAATTTTTTATACCTGCATATTCTTATTGAGGCCAAAATAATTGCCTATCCAATATAAAATAACTACCAAATGGTAGATATTTTATATTGGTCGGGGTGATGTGACTCGAACACACGACCTCAGCGTCCCGAACGCTGCACGCTAGCCGGACTGCGCTACACCCCGATTATTTTATTCTACACCTGGCGGACTTTTTGTGTCACCCATCTTGAAAATTAACTCTAGCACTAGATTTAAGACATGGATTGCGATATAATTCATCAGTAACACACTATCGGGGTGAGAAACGACACGTCGTCGTTTCGCAAGGCCGGAAGCCGGATGACGAACGTCACCGACTGAGGCGGGGTCGCGAAAAATTCTGAAAGAATTTTATCGTGACTGGCCACACGAAAAAAGTTAACAACCCACTAGATATAAAATATATTTTACAATATAATTTTATAAACAAACACACTATCGGGGTGTGGCGCAGTTGATAGCGCGCGCGGTTTGGGACCGTGAGGCCGAAGGTTTGAGTCCTTTCACCCCGACCAAATAAAAAAGACCGTCCAATGGACAGTCTTTTTTATTTGGTTCCCATGGTTGAAAAGACTCAAACCCTCGCCCAGGCCGAAGGTGAGAACTGCCAGTCGGCAGTTCGCAAGGCCGGAAACCCGGACGACGAACGTCGCCGAGTTGAGGCGGGGTCGCGAAAATTTTCGGAGAAAATTTATCGTGACGGAGTCCGCAAGTTATATCACAAAAAGTGTTTACATTTTTTCGTGAATGAGCGAAGGAGCCGTAGGCGATGTCCTTTCATCAATTCCAATTTGACATTCCCCACATTATCCATCACAGTAATATGGCCTACTTGTAAAAGTAGAGATCGGCTATGGGGAGTGATAATACCACGGAAACAGCAAAGATGATGGTCGAGATAAAATACGACGACCACGGATACGTAAAGCACCCAATAATCAAGTTCATCAAAAAACTAGATTTATTCAATCAGGTCTCTGCCTACTTAACGTCGGACGCACTAATCGAAGAACCGTCGTATTTCGAAATTGAATTCGAAGATAGAGGCGAAAAATCAGCTAGGATGTTCACACCGACAGGTATAGCATTCATGAACGCAGATAAAGCCGAAATAAGGTTTTTTGGAATCTTATTACAGGCCGATGGTGTAACCCAGCAAAAAGTACGCGGGTTTTGGTCATATAACGACAACGAAGGTTATATAACAAAGTTTATTGACGAACTCACGCCCATCACCGCACCGACTACAGAAATGTAGTCGGTTTTTCTTACTAAATCTATACCGACAAATCTCGTCGCTTAAAAATAATCAAAGATACTATCAAAGCAACCAACCCAAATCCGCCCAATGCAAGAACCGCATAATCTGGAATCACATTCTTAGCTAACAATTCAGAACCATTAAAATAATGGAAAAAGCTAAAGTATTTCAGGTTCACTAAATTATCATTTAATGCAGCAACTACGCTCAACACATACATAACCACTAATATTCCGCCCGACATCATACTAGCCTTGCCTTTCTCGGAAAATATCGTCGAAAAGAAAATCGCCAACGAATAAATCGCCCAAGCGAATAAAAATGCGACAATAGCAGCCGTAAAATAATTTGCGATAGCAAAATCAACACCGTGCAGCATCGCCAAAGGGATAGCTCCAAAAATACCGATTATACAAAATCCAGCTAACAAACCCAATCCTGCAAAATATCTTTGCAAAAATATTTTTGAACGTTTTGCTGGCAGCGACATTAATGTTTCAATCGTGCCTTTTTCAATCTCGTTTACAACAATATAATTCGCCAAAGATATTGCAAAAATAATCAACAAAACCGGCCACATCATGCCTAAGTATTTACTAGATAAAAACGTCTCGAAATTACCGAACGACATCGAGCTAATATCCATATTAAAAGCCTTAAATAATGCCGGTGGAAAAACCTTCATCAATTGGTCGACCTTGGCGGCTTGATCTTTTATTGATGGAAAAATCGCCACAAACATTTCGATAAAAGCAATTGAAGCTACCGAATAGATTAAAAATGATTTAAATTTATCGCGTAGCATCCTCTTGGCAAAAACAAACATCATTTAGCCCTTTCGTAAAATTTCATAAAGACATCTTCCAGCGAGGCATGGGTTATCTCTAAATCCAAAATCTTATGCCTGGTTATTACATCCAACACCGGATTCAAATCGCCTTTGACCGTGATTGATATACTATTGCCAATTGAGTCAATTTGTTCGATATTTGGTATTTTGAGCTCGGACAAGTTAAAGTTATCAGCAAATCTTACTTCGATTTTATGAAGCCTTTTTTCACCAAGTGACTTTATATTTTCGATTGATACAATCTTACCTTGTTTAATAATCGCCACCCTATCACACAACGTTTCAACTTCTGGAAGATTATGCGAAGAAATAAATATCGTCGCACCTTCTTCGCGCATTTCTTTTAAGACCTTGTGGATTTCAAGTTGTAATAACGGATCAAGCCCAACCGTTGGCTCGTCCATAATTAATAGCTTCGGTTCATGCATTAATGCCAAGATTAATCCTAGTTTTTGCTTATTGCCTGACGATAGATGCCTAAACTTTGCCGTTGGGTTAAAATCAAAACGTTCAATCAGACTCTGAATATTTTTAGATTTTCCCCTAGCGTCCTCAAAAAAATTAATATGATCCCAACCCGTCCAGTTATCATATAATTTAACATTGCCCGGCAGATAGCCCACGTGTTTTTTGATGGCATTGAGGTGAGTTTTTATATCACGGCCAAAAATCGAGATACTGCCACTGCTGGGCGTATTAAATCCCATCAAACAACGGATTGTCGTACTCTTGCCAGCCCCATTTGGCCCTAGAAAGCCAAATATTTCACCCTTTGTAACTTCCATATCTATGCCATCAACGGCGTTTAAGCTACCAAAGTTCTTTTTTAAATCTTTTATAACGATTACGTTTGTCATGAATAATATTATAGAGCAATCCTATAAAACCTGCGCTATAATTAATTTAGCTTGGGGCATTAGCTCAATTGGTGAGAATTGCCAGTTGGCAATTCGCAAGGCCGGAGCCTGGATTGCGAACGCAACCAAGCGAGGCGGGGTCGAGAAAATTTCTGAAAGAAATTTATCGTGACGAGCGTAAAGCGAAACAAAACATTTGGGGCATTAGCTCAGTTGGTAGAGCGATTGGTTCGCAATCAATAGGTCGGCGGTTCGAATCCGCCATGCTCCACCAAAGAATATGTTAACCTTTTGGTTAATATATTCTTTGGTCGTGGCGATAGACGACTCGAATTGTCATCCTAAGGTCGGCGGTGAGAACCGCAGGTCTGCGGTTCGCAAGGAAACCTTCCGATGGCAATTTATTGACAATCGTGAAGTTTCGGGTGAGAAATGCCCAGTGGCATTTCGCAAGGCAATGTCACAAATGAATTATATTCATTTGACTGACTTGCGGGGTCGCGGAACGTGACCGCGGAACGTGACCGAATCCGCCATGCTCCACAATAGGACAGCTTAAGTACGGCTATACATCGAGATATTATTTGAGCCCATGTTAACAACATAGACCGAAGAGCCGTCTGGCGAAACTGTTATACCTTTTGAAGTTGTCCCTGCGACAATCGATTGCATCGATAAGGCAGTCAAGGCGCCACTTGAAACATTTCGATTAAACATACCTACAGTGCCGGAGTTGCGATTTGATGCATACACTGACGTTCCATCTGGAGATATTGTAATATTATCCGGATCTAAGCCCCCTGCGTAAATCGTCGGCGAAGCCAAAGCCGTCAATGATCCATCAGTAGGGCTGCGTGCATACATAGTCAGGGCATCGTCATTGGTATTAGTAGTGTAAACCGACTTACCATCGAGAGAAACTATAACACTGTATGGGTATGTACCCGTAGCCATAGTTGGAATAGCTTGCGGCGCCAGAAGACCCGTGGTTGTATTGCGACTATATAATGAAATCGTGCTAGGAGTATAGTTTACCGTATAGACAGAAGCGCCATCCAATGATATCGCAATACTATACGGATCAGTATCAGTGCTAATAGTTGGGGTACTGAGTGGCGACAATAAACCAGTTGTTTTGTTGCGACTATACATTGAGATATTATTGCTATTTTCATTTACGGAATAGACCGAAGTGCCATCCGGTGACACAATAACCCTATATGGCGACGCTCCCGATACAACCGTGGGAGTTGATAGAGCCGTTAACGCACCGGTTGTAATATTACGGCCATACATCGATATAGTTGCGTCACTAGAATTAGTCGCATAAACCGAAGTACCATCTGGTGATACAACAACATCCGAGGGACCAACTCCCGTATTGATCGTTGGGGTTACTAAAGCCGTCAACGCACCAGTTATTTTGCTGCGACTATACATCGAGATATTATTCGATCCATAATTAGCAACATATACCGAGGCTCCATCGGGCGAAACAACAATATTACGAGGACTATTGCCAGCTGCAATTGTTGGCGTCGCTAAGGCTACTAATACTCCACTATGAAGCGTCGGCGATGAAGCGTCAGTATTTGCATATATAGTGCCATTTGAATTAACATTTGCTAAATTAAATATCAACCCGTCAGACGAATAGCTTAAGGTATTATTACCACTAGACTTCAAACAATGACCTGAATCAGCCACGGGAAGGATCGGACAGTTATTATTTACTTTTGTTGGATAAGTACCATATTTTGCTTGATATATTTTTAAACTATTCGAAGCATTAGAAAGATCGGCCTGAAGGCTAGCGCTGATAGCCCTATTCGATACACCCGTATAGGCAACTATAGTTATAGAAGCCAATATTCCAATGACAACGATAACGACTAGTAGCTCAACTATAGTAAAGGCTTTGGACTTACGTATCTTCATGCTTATACTTATTCTAATAAATATATAAATAAAAGAGTATAAAAAATATGCCTACAATAATCCAAGAAATAACCTGTTATATCACCTATCGAAAAGTATTAGCTCAGTTGGCTAGAGCGCAGCATTCACATTGCTGAGGTCGAAGGTGAGAATTGCCACGTCGGCAATTCGCAAGGCCGGAACCTGGATTGCGAACGCAACCAAGCGAGGCGGGTGAGAAATGCCTAGTGGCATTTCGCAAGGCAATGTCACAAATGAACTAAGTTCATTTGACTGACTTGCGGGGTCGCGGAACGTGACCGCGAAACGTGACCGAGACCGCCACACCCCACCAAAATAGACAAATAACGCTTTATGTGATATAATTATGGTAATGAATGAAAAATCTTCAGTCTGTCCGTCAACTAATCCGAACTCGGAATTGCCGAAGCTCGATGCCGAGAAAACTAGTAATAATAAAATTGAATCAATTATCGAAAATTCAATTTTATATTCACATCCTGAACTAAATGATGCCAAAATTGCAATTATCGACGGTTTAACAAGCCCGAGTATCGAACCATCACAATTGCGACTCGCGTGGATTGAATATGCAAAAATTTCCGAACAAATCGTTGAATCTGTTATTAATAACCCCGAAGCCCCAAATGCTTACGAAAAAGCTCAAATAGAAGCCATAATTCATAAAGCCTTAATATTTAAGTCTGCCGGTAACATATTGCGCTATCTAGAGGAATTAGATTGCGCCGAAGTCTATGCTTATAATATAAATCTAGGTTTTGACGAAATTAGCATGATTTTATGCCAAGAAATATCAAAAACTGTCGAGACTCTAGACATGTCACCTGAAGTCTTATTGCTGAAATTAAAAGACGTAATTGAAGAAGATAACCGCGAATTTTTACGCGATTTGATTAATGAAGGTAGCGACCTTGAAGATATTATCAGCGCCGCTTATGGCATGCTAATCGATGAAGGAAAAGACCCCGATTCGACTCTAACTGAGCTTGGCGTGCTTGATTTTTAATTATGTATTTTGATCGACAATTAGCCTGTTGATAATTTATTCAAGTTCCAATATTATGACCGAGAATAGCCCTAGAGTCATGCCCACTAGCTGCAAAACTGATAGTTTCTCATGATAAAACAACCAACTGACGATTAATAGCGTTATTATATTAAAAATAACGAGCATTAATGACGCAACGGCAATATTTTTAAACTTATAGCTTTGTGACAAGAAAACCATTCCGACTAAATATATAGCTAAACCAATTACGTAAATCACAATCCCGCCGCCAGCAATCCATTTTTTCATTACTAAATCGCCAACCGTTAAGACTATTCCACCAGCTAGCGCCAATACTATGCCAAGAATATTCATTACTTCTTTTCGATTGCCTTTATAACATTCTTAATCACCAAAACACCGATAACCGACATCGCACCGACTATTATTCCGATTAAAGCTTCGAAAGACGTTATAATTCCAAAATGGAACAAGCTGCGAAGAGCTGGCACACTTAGCGATAACATTAACGAGGCTGATGTTACTAATATAATCGTCAGCATGGCTTTGTTTTCAAAACGCAAAATATCCGAAACCGCTTGACGACCCGATATTCCAAGAATCAAGAAGATATTTGAAACCACCAAAATTAAGAATGTCATAGCCCGGGCCCTATCTTCACCCCAGCCCATGTCTAGCAGTATTTTAAAGGCCAACGTCACGACTACAGCTATGAAAGCGCCTTGAATTAAGCTTTTTATTATCATCCGTTTGTTAAAAATTGGCGCCGAAAGTTTGCGCGGTGGGCGGTTCATAATATCGCGGCTCTCTTTTTCATTTTCAAAAATTATTGTGCAGCTTGGATCGATAACGAATTCCAAAAACACGATATGCGCCGGGATTAATACCAGCGGCCACTTTAAAATAACTGGAATCATCGACAATACTGCAATCGGAATATGAACAGAAATAACATATGACATCGCTTTTTGTAAATTATCGTAAATTCTTCGGCCTAGACGAACACCGTGAACGATTGACGCAAAGTTATCATCCAATAGAACTATACTAGCAGCCTCTCGGGCGACATCCGTGCCATTTTTACCCATTGCTATGCCGACGTGAGCGGCCTTAAGCGCTGGCGCATCATTAACGCCATCACCGGTCATGGCTACAATATCGCCATTGTCTTTTAGGGCTTTGACGATAGATAATTTATTAGCAGGACGGACCCGACTAAAAACACAGATAGTCTTGATAATCTTATTACGCTCTTTTTCGGTTAATGCCTCAAACTCGGCACCAGTAATAGTATGGTTACAATCTAAACCGACTGCCTCAGCAACTCGATTAGCAGTCTCGGGATAATCACCCGTTAGCATCACGACTCGAATTCCAGCGGTTTTACATAATTTAACAGCCGAAGCTACTTCTTTGCGAATTGGATCAACCAAGCCTACCATTCCCAAAAACTCAAATTCGAAGTCATGTCGATCGACTGGAATCTTCGACAGAGGCTTACCTTTTGCTACGGCAATCACCCTCAGGCCTTGATTCGCTAATTCTTTAACCTTTTTATCTAAAAGCTTTTTTGCATCAGACCCAAGATGACATAAGTCAAAAACATCTTCGGGCGCACCCTTTAGTGCAACTGTTTCAATCTTGTCTTTTTCGCCCCAAACATAAACAACGGATAATGAGCTATCTTCTACTGGATATTCTTTAATAACATTCTGCTTGCCATAAACCTGGTTAATATCACCAAAAGACTCTTTACCGGCAAGAATAAATGCTTCTTCCATCGGGTCAAATGGATTGCGCTGCGATGCTAGAACTCCATATTTTACCACTTCGCCAACATCAGTAAAGTCGCCAGCATAAATCGAACCTTCACTATCAACAACATGCGATATCTTCATCTGGTTCTCGGTTAAAGTCCCCGTTTTATCAACGCATAAGACATTCGCGCTTCCAAGTGTTTCAATTGTATGAGACCGACGAGTTAGTACATTATTTTTTGCCAATCGCCAAGCGCCTAACGTTAAGAATATAGTTAGGACAACAGGGAATTCTTCGGGCAGAATCGCAATTGCCAACGTTAAGCCAGCCAATAGCCCCTTTAATAAATCGCCACGACCGATCCAATAGACCAAAGTTAAAATTATTGACGAAGACACGGCAAGAATCGCGATAAACTTAATTACCTTATTAACCTCTTTTTGTAAAAGAGTTTTTTCGGTTTCGATTGAATTTAACGATGTACCTATGGCGCCGATTTCAGTATCGGAGCCAATACCGGTAACTTCGGCCAAGCCATGCCCCTTGACGACGAGCGTGCCTGAAAAAACCGAATTATCTCTATAATCTTTGATATCTCGAATACGTTTTGAGACCGAAACCGACTCGCCAGTAAGCAGCGACTCATCGACTTCAAGATTTTCAGACGATATCAACTTCGCATCAGCTGGTACACGACTGCCTTCAGATAGAAACATAATATCGCCAACAACAACTTCCCGACCTGGGACTGTCATTCTTTTGCCGTCGCGAATCACAATTGATATTGGGCTAGAAAGATTTTTTAAGGCTTCAAGTGATTTTTCGGTTTTAACTTCCTGATATAATTCAATACTTATAATTCCAACAAACGACGCCAATAGTAAAAAGGCTTCGTTTTTATCGCCTAAGAAGAAATAGATCGTTACGGTTACTAAAAGCAAAAAAATCATTGGCTCGGTTAGAAGACCAATGATTGTTTTGATAAAATTCTTTTTATGTTGATCGGGTAGTTCGTTAAAACCAAATTTCTTCTGCCTAGCGGCCACTTCTTTAGATGATAATCCCTCAATTTGATTTATATGCATTAAACAATTTTAGCATTATCTTCGAGGCATTAACAGTGGTGCTTGTGATTATTTTGCAAATTCGACAGCACGAGTTTCACGAATGACGTTAACTTTGATTGTACCAGGGTACTGCATCGTACTTTCAATCTTGACCGCAATATCACGAGCAAGTTTAATGGCGCTTAAATCATCAATCGCCTTTGGACTAACAATCACGCGAACTTCGCGGCCAGCGCTAATCGCATAAGCCTTGTCAATTCCACTAAAGCCCATGGCGATATTTTCAAGATCGCGCATACGCTCAGCAAAGTTTTCAGCACTAATATTTCGAGCACCTGGACGAGCTGTCGAAAGACCATCGCAGATACGAACAATTAAAGCTTCTGGCGTTGTAGTATCAATATCATCATGGTGAGCTTCGATAGCGTGGGCGATATTTTCGGTCATACCATATTTACGAGCTAGTTCAGCACCGATATGATGATGTTTACCTTCCATTTTATGAGTAACAGCTTTGCCCACATCATGTAGTAAAGTTGCGATCTTAGTAACACGGACATCGGCGCCAATTTCTTCAGCGATAAGTCCTGCCATATGAGCCATTTCAACACTGTGCATTAAAACATTTTGACCATAACTTGTTCGGAATTTTAATTCACCTAGTAGGCGCAACATTTCTTTTGGAATGCCAACAACGCCAACTTCCCTAGCAGCATCTTCGCCAGCTCGGTTAATTTCTTTGTTGATTTCAGTTTCAGCTTTGGCCACAACTTCTTCAATACGACCCGGGTGAATACGGCCATCTTTCATTAACATCTCTAGGCTCATCCTAGCAACTTGGCGACGTACTGGATCAAATGAGCTTAGAACGATCATACCAGGAGTATCATCAACCAAGATATCAACGCCAGTTGCGCGTTGCAATGATTGGATATTTCGGCCTTCTTTGCCGATAATACGACCCTTCATTTCTTCATCAGTTAATTTAACAGCCGTAACGGTTCGTTCGGCAGTAACTTCGGATGACATACGTTCCATAGCTGTGACCAAGATAGTTTGGGCTTGATCTTCGGCTTCTTCTTTGGCGTCATTCTGTAATTTGTTGATCAAACCGATCATATCCTGTTTAATATCACGTTCGGTCATTTCCATTAACTTGCCAGCGGCTTCATCTTTACTAAGCTTGGCAATTTTTTCTAGCTTCTCTTGTTGCTTTACTCGAATATCGCGAATCTCATTCTTTAGTTCCTCGACGCCACGCTCTTCACCACGAAGTTTTTCAGCACGGCGGTCAAGATCGTCAATTTTTTTATCGAGAGTTACTTCACGTTCAACTAAACGATCCTCAGTTTTTTTCCATTCACGTCGGCGTTCGTTTTCCATTTGCACGACTTCATCTTTAGCTTTTAGAATAATGTCGCTTGCTTTTGTTTGAGCATGCGCCAAATCTTTCTCGGACTTTAGTTTTTTACTGGTACTACTACGCTTTTCATAGACGAATGTTCCGCCTACTCCAGCAAATGCCCCTAATAAAACGGCAATTATTACTTCAATCATATTATTCCTTTCCTCGCAAAGACCCTGATGTCAAAAACTAGTGATAAAAACTTGTAAATAATCAGTCGGTCTATAAAGCGTAGGTTTCAAAAAGTTATTCAGAGTCCTAAAATTGGACTAATTATATAGTATCTTTTTTAAGTATATATACGCAAGCCATTTATTATATAATGGCTATCTATTTTTTCGGAACAGTAATATGAGCCTCGCTGCCATAAAAAGGCAAAACGATTTTTTCATCGTCATGATTTTGAAGTTTTTGCAAAACTTGCGACTGCCAATCTTCACCACGTCCACCAACGATTGGAATATTTTGTGCATCAGCTAGGGTATTTGCAACAGTTAGTCCAATCCTAAGTCCAGTAAAACTGCCTGGACCTTCGAAAACTCCGATTGCCGATATATCAGACCAACCTTTATTATTTTCGGATAGTTTTTCAATTAAAAAACCTAATAATTTTTTCGCAAGAGTTCGATCCGCCTGCCAGTCATATTTTCTAGACCAGTCGCCATCAATAAGCGTTAGTTGACAAACCGATGTACTAGTATCAAGTAATAAAATCATATTATTTCAATCTCTCTATTAAACTTCGACTTTTCTCGCCGCCAGCTAAAATTACCAATCTGCGACTATCTTCAGATAGCGTCATAATATTAATCGATAGTCTGTCATCGGGCAATATACCACCGACTACATTCGCCCATTCGATAATCGTAACCGTCCCAGGCTCGGACATCGACTCGTCCAACTCGTTACCCATAATCCCCGCATCGCCAAGTCTATAGAAATCATAATGCGCCATAATTAAATCATCACGACCTTCATAAACTCGACTAATCGTAAAGCTAGGACTTTGAACATTGTCTTTCACGCCCAAACCAGCCGCAATGCCCTTAGTCAAAGTTGTTTTTCCAGCGCCAACATCGCCAACGAGTTCAATGATTTCGCCGCCGCAAAGAGAAGCGCCAAGCTTTTCGCCAAATTGCTTCATTTCATTTTCATCATTTATATCTTTAAACATTAAAATAATTATAACACCTGGCGCTTTTTTAAACTCTCATTTACAATAGAGCACAAGCAGTATGCGTATTTCAGATTTCACTATGGAAAAGTTGCTCATACGCAGCGGTGTAGCGACTGCCGAGCAAGTTGAATTCCTCAAAGGAGAGGGGGTTCGTTTAAAGCGCCCAATTCAAGAGCTGGCAATTGAGAATGAAATGATTGATGAAAAGAGTTTAACGAAACTCTTTTCAGAATATTCACAAATACCCTTTATCGAACTTAGCCTGACAGACATCCATCCAAACGCACTTGATAAAATTCCCGAACATATCGCCAGACAATACAACGCTATTCTTTTTAAGGTTGATGAAGACGGTACGAACCATTTGGCCATGGATGACCCTGACGATGTTCAGGCTATTAATTTCATCGAAAAACAGATTGGTTCTAACACAAGAATCTACATATCACCTCATGCTAATATTATTTCAGCCCTTGAGGCTTATCGTGGCGACGTAGTTGATGAGCTAAACGAAGTCGTCGACATTCAGCGTAACGACGAAGAGATTCAAGCCGAAGCCATAAACGAACAAGACATTGCCGAAAATTCTCCAATTGCTCAAACTATAAACTTGTTGCTAGAATACGCCATCCGATCCAACGCTAGCGATATTCACATAGAACCACGCGAAGCCTTCGTCCAGGTCCGTTATCGAATCGACGGCGTCTTAAAAGAAGTTAACCGTCTGCCACGCAGTGTGCAAAATTCCCTAATTAGCCGTATTAAAATTCTAAGCAATCTAAAAATCGACGAACACCGTATACCTCAAGACGGACGCTTCAAAATTAAAGTCGGTGGCAAACAATATGCTTTACGTGTCAGCACATTACCAGTAGCCGATGGCGAAAAAGTCGTTATGCGTATCTTGGATGAGTCCAACCAGGCCGTCTCTCTTGAATCGTTAGGCTTCTGGGGTAAGTCACTCGAAGACATGAAAGCAGCATTGCCAGAGCCAAACGGCATGATTCTCATTACAGGGCCTACTGGTAGCGGTAAGTCAACTACACTATTTAGTGTTCTATCAATATTAAATACGCCAAGCGTAAACATCTCGACCGTAGAAGATCCAGTTGAATATAAAATAATCGGGGTAAATCAAACCCAAACAAACCCTAAAGCCGGCATGACATTCGCCAGCGGCCTTCGCGCACTACTACGCCAAGACCCAAACATTATCATGGTTGGTGAGATCCGCGATGCCGAGACAGCCGACCTTGGCGTCCAAGCTGCCCTAACTGGCCACTTAGTGTTTAGTACTTTACACACCAATAACGCAGCCACATGTTTGCCACGTCTAATCGACATGAAGATTGAGCCATTCCTAATTGCCAGTATTATGCGTATCGTTGTCGGTCAGAGACTAGTTCGAAGATTACGCCACGAAACCCGTATTAATTATGAGCCAAGTGATGCCGAGAAAAAACTAATCTATAACATGTTTGAATTGCAACCTGGACAAGATTTTAAATTCATTCATGAGCTCGAAAAAAAGGCTGCCTCCCAGGGTGTTGGCGGCGATACACCGCTTGCGACTGACGAATTTGGCATAAAATCACTATGGCGCAATAACATAGAAGATAATATTGAAGGTGCACAATCTGGCTATAAGGGTCGTGTTGGCGTTTACGAAATCTTAAATAACACCCTGCCTATTCAAAACTTAATCGTCGCCAATGCTACGAGTGACCAGATTCAGTCACAAGCTATTTCTGAAGGCATGGTAACAATGCAAACTGATGGATTAATAAAAGTTCTTCGAGGCGAAACAACACTTGATGAAATCATAAGGGTCACAAAGGAATAAATATGACATTATTCGCATATGTAGCTATCGACTCAAAGAGAAACCCCGTCAATGGAACGATGGAATTAAATGAGAGGTCCGAGGTCATCGACGCTCTGGCAAAACAAGGTCTTAGACCGGTTAGCATTAAAGAAACGAAAGCCAAAGCAGCTAAATCAGATTCAAGCAAAATGTTTGAAAGCAACAAGGTAAAGTCCGAACAACTAGTTATGTTTACTAGGCAACTAAGCGCCATGGTTGGCGCCGGTGTACCCTTGCTCCGCGCCCTATCAGCACTTAGCAGTCACATTTCCGAAAGCCCCGCCCTTAAAAGAATCCTAACAAACGTCATACACGACATCGAGGCTGGCTCGACACTAGGCGATGCGTTAGGAAAATATCCAACAGTATTTAACGACGTCTACGTTAACATGGTTCGCGCAGGTGAAGCGGCCGGTATCTTGGAAGATATCTTAAAACGGCTTGCCGTTCAACAAGAAAAAAGTTCTTCAATGAAGAAAAAAATCAAAAGCTCAATGGCATATCCAGTCGTACTTATGAGTATCACGATTCTAGCCTTTTTCGGATTAATGTTCTTCGTTATCCCAAAGATCGGAACTGTCATGACTGGACTGGGTGGCCCAGATGCAAAATTACCAGGCCTAACCCTAGCCATGTTAGCGATTAGCGATTTCTTTATTAAACGTTGGTATATTGTTTTTGGCAGCATCTTTTTGCTAGTTTTCGGAACTATAACTTACGTTAGGACGCCGAAAGGCAAACGCAATAAAGATTTACTTTTCTTGAAAATCCCAGTTGTAAAAACAGTGGTAAAAAAAGTAGCCATTGCTCACTTTTCGAGAACTTTCTCGGCCCTAATTCAAGCCGGTGTCGCCGTGCTTGAAGCGTTAAGTGTTACATCACGCGCAGTTGGTAATGTCATATATCAAGAAGCATTAATGAAGGCCGAAGAAGAAGTCAAAAACGGCAAATCGCTATCATCGGTCATCGCCGCAAACCCTATATTCCCGCCAATCGTATCGCAGATGATTCTAGTCGGTGAGGAAACTGGTCAAACAGATCAAATCTTAGTTAAGGTTGCCGATTTCTACGAAGAGGAAGTCGATGCCGCCATCAACGGGTTAAGCACCATTATCGAACCAGTCATGATCGTAATCATGGGTGGAATGGTTGGATTAATTGCTGCCAGCGTTATGCTACCGATTGCCGGGCTTGCGCAAAATATCAAAGGATAAATCGTGACAGCAACAACAAGCTCATGCTATAATAACGAAAGAATTCATATTTGTGGGCACTATGACAAAGACTAAATTATTTCTAAAAGATAAGCCAATCGTCGGATTAGATATCAGTAATACTGGTATTAAAATCATGGCCATCGATACAAAAAAATGGCTAGTTATCGGTTACGGATCAATGGACCTCGACCCTACAAAGGTCAAAGAGTCACTCGAAGGCGATAGCACTTATCTTGCTGATAATATCAAAATCTTAATCAAAGAAAAATTAATCGGTACATTACCTAGCAATCACGTCGTTATAGGCATTCCTACGGCACGCAGCTATTCAAGAACATTCTCTCTACCTACTAGTGTCGAAAAATCCATTCGGGATGCCGTTGAACTAGAAGTCGATCAATACGTCCCAATCCCCGCTTCTACACTCTATATAGATTATTCAGTAATTGAACGGAACAAAAAAGAAATCTCAGTATTAATGAGCGCCGTTGCACGCACCATTATTGATAAATGTATTAGCGCTGCCGAAAGTGCTGATTTAATAGTGACATTAGTCGAACCTGGCATGAACGCCGTTGCACGATTACTAAAAAACACCGAGGACGGACAACTTCCAAGTGTTATTGTTGATATCGGACCAGCTAGTACGGATATTGCAATTATCGATAACGGCATAATCAGAATTACCGGCGGCGTAGCTATCGGTGGGAACACATTTACTCTTGATATAGCAAAAAAACTCGGAGTAACACTCGAGAACGCCCATCAGCTAAAAGTATTAAACGGCTTAAGCGCTGGACCAAGACAAGAAAAAATTAAAAACGCAATTGAGCCTAGCCTAAAGCAAATAATCATTGAAACTCGTAGAGTTATGCGATATTACAGTGAACGTATTAATAATGATCGTAAACTCGAACAGCTGCTAGTTGTCGGTAGTGGAAGCGATATGCCGGGAATTGGCGAGTACTTTACTAACGAGTTGGTCATGCCAGCCCGAGTAGCTAGCCCTTGGCAAAAACTTGATTTTGGCAAACTAAACGAGCCTGTTCG